>Ga0316608_1000002_pt1 | contig 141705 bp, 99 predicted proteins | sample MIS2016152B_MG_FD_207673 | JGI IMG/M metagenome (GOLD analysis project Ga0316608, IMG submission 207673) | Microbial mat bacterial communities from Middle Island sinkhole, Lake Huron, Michigan, United States - MIS.2016.152B | ecosystem: Environmental > Aquatic > Freshwater > Lake > Sediment... | reverse complement strand
ATGTGGAACATTTTATGTTTCTGATTATCAATTCATTAAACCAAATCAAAAACACTATAACGAATTGATTGTCAATTAATTAAAACATAACAATTATTTAACATACTTATATCGAACTCACGTTAAAATATCACTCCAAACGAATACAAAAAAAGGAAGTTTCCGTGATTTGTTGAGTACCGCCATTTGGCCTGCTCTTTTTGTGGGTTTAGGAATCGCAATTCTTCAACAATTTTGCGGTATAAACAATGTAACTCAGTATGTTCAGGTTATTTTCGAAAAGGCTCACATCAATTTGAGCGATGGTCTTTTTAATGGGATATTCGTAGGATTGGTCTTTTTGGTTTTTACCTTTTTGGCTATTGTGTTAGTTGATAAAATAGGCCGAAAAATACTCATGCTCACGGGAACAGGATTGATGGCATTTTTTCTTTGCATGTTAGCATGGTCCTTCCACAGTACTAGTATAAATGGCTTGCTTGTTTTCTTTTTTGTAATGGGCTACATTGCCACATTTTCCTTTACACTGGGGCCTGTAGTTTGGGTGTTACTCTCCGAAATATTTCCAAATTATATTCGCGAAAAAGCTTTGTCCGTTTCATCATGTATGTTGTGGACAGCTACATTCATCGTTGTTTTGATTTCACCGTATTTACTTGATTTTGACCCTGTTTTTAATTTTCTTCTTTTTGCTTTACTAAATTTGGTTGGCTTTGTGTTTATTTTGCGATATTTACCCGAAACCAAAGGCAAAACCTTGGAAGAAATGGACGAAATATGGGCCAAAAAGGTTAAAAAATAGAATAAATTATAGGTACAGGCGTTCTGAAATTAGTAATGTGTTTGAAATAAATTCCTATTTTTATCCTTCAAATCCGCTTATCTCTAATAAACTTTGCAACTTTGATGCTTTGTAGCAAAATATTATTTGATTTATTTGTGACATATTACTTAAAAATCAGATATAAATATCTAATATTTTCAAGTACATAGCTATAAATAATTTTTTTACATGAGATGAAACTAGGTAATACAAATTCGTATAAACATAAATTTATAAATTGTTGTATCATTTTAAAATCCTAACTGTGTAGTGATATAAATCTAATATGTTATATATCTGATTTATATATGGTTTATCTGCTTCTTAGGTTCGTTCTTCTATTCTTGATTTTTTGTAACTTTTTGATCAAGCAAAAAGTTAGAAGAAAAATACTTTTCAATTTATAATAAGATCATTACGAAAAACAACAGGAATATTTTGCGAATAGATTTTGGTAAACTCTTGTTATTTAAACAAAGCTCTCAAAAGTTCTGAATATATTGATACAAAATTGATTCTTAATTTGGGAGTTTTATTTATCCAAGTATCTTTATTAAGTCAAAATCACGAGTTCTGAGGTTGAATTAAGATCATTCCGAAAAACATGCAGCAGTTATGTTTGCGATATTTTTACCACAGTTTCAGGTGCTATGAATTTATAACTTGATTAATACTCCTATAACCAATATATCATCAATTTGATCATTGACGCCTTTCCATGTTTCTATGGTTAGATCTAATAGGGCTTTTTGCTCTTCCATATCTTTTTCGTGAATACCTAAAATCAAATCCTTGAAGCGTTTAGACAGAAATTTTTTATTTTTATCACCACCAAACTGATCCATATAACCATCGGAAAAAAGATAGAAACGATCGTTTTCCTGAATCTTAATCACATGGTTTTGAAACGAATCCATCTTGTCGTAAATTGCAATCGGCATGCTATCCCCCTTGATGATTTCCAGTGTATTATTTCTTATAAAGTACATGGGATTATTGGCGCCTGCAAATGCCAATTCACGGGTTTCGTTGTTGATTGTGATAATGGTAATATCCATGCCATCTTTGGCTTCATTGAAAAATCCTTTCTGTTGAAGTGAACTAATCACATTGGCTCTCAGGTGATTCAAAATATCGTCTGGTGAAACGAATTTTTCTTCGTTGATGATTTTGTTTAACAAACTGATTCCCAGCATACTCATGAATGCACCTGGAACTCCGTGCCCTGTGCAATCTGCGGCTGCTATGATGGTATATGCATTTTGTTGGCCAATCCAATAAAAATCACCGCTTACTATATCTTTAGGCTTGAGCAGGATAAATATATCGCCAATAGCCTTCTTGATTTGTTCGCTTTTGGGCAAAGTTGCCGTCTGAATTCGTTTGGCGTAAACAATGCTATCTGTAATTTCTTTGTTTTGTTGAGCAATTTTATCTCTTGATTCTTCAAGTTGAGTATTCTTTTTTACAATTTCGGCTGTTCGGAGTTTAACCAATCTTTCTAATTCGGCTTTTTGGGCTTTTATCCTGTTTACACGAATTTTGAAAAACGAATAGACAATAAGTCCGATGAGTAATATAATGGCTATTTTAAACCAAATTGTTTGCCACAATGCAGGCTTTACAATTATAGTTATGACTGTTCCCAGTTCATTCCATACTTCATCATTGTTCGAACCTTTTACTTTAAAACGGAATACCCCCGGAGGTAAATTGGTGTAGGATGCAAAGCGCCGATTTTTCACATAATTCCATTTATTTTCAAAACCTTCCATGATATAGGCATATTGGTTTTTTTCCGGAAAGATGTAGTCGAGCGCTACAAAGTCGAATGAAAAACTGTAATCTTTATGCGTCAGATAGATGATTTTTTTTTCGCTAATATTACTGTCTAATTTCGCTTCGTTGTTGAATATTTTAAAGCCGGTAATTACAATTTGAGGCGCATGAGGATTGTCTTTTATTTTATCGGGAAAAAATGCATTGAATCCTCTAATGCCACCAAAAAACATTTCTCCTGTGTAAGATTTGCAATACGAACCAACCAAAAACTCATTACTCTGAAGACCACTCCTCACATCATAATTTCTTATTTTATGTGTTTTTTTGTTGAACCTCGCCAGACCTTTGTTTGTGCTTATCCAAAGATTTTCTTCCTTATCTTCCAAAATTCCCATGATGACATCATTGGGCAAACCTTCGTTTTCTGTATATCGGATGAATTTTTTCGATTTTCTTTCAAATTCATTGAGACTTCCTTTGGTGCCTATCCACAAAACTTTCTCTTTGTCTTCGAAAATGGAATATATTCTGTCATTTCCTAGGGAATATGGATTGTTTTTATCAAATCTGAAATGAGTGAATATTTGCTTGTCCAAATCAAAAAGATTTAAACCACCACCATAAGTTCCAATCCATAATTTGTTTGAATGATCTTCAAATATGGAAGTTACGTTATTATCACTGATTGAATTTGGATCTTTTTCATTGTGCTTGAAGGCTTTAAATTGCATGGTTTTTTTATCAAGCAAAACAAGCCCGCCGCCCATGGTAGCTATCCATAAATTATCCCTGCTGTCTTGAAATATTTTCCAAATATCGTCGTCGCTGATTGTGTGCGTATCGTATTTTGAATGCCTATACGAAGTAAATTTTTCGGTTCTTTTATCAAATTTATTCAGTCCTCCTCCGCTGGTTCCAACCCAAAAATCACCATCGGAATCTTCCAGTATCGTTCTCACATGGTTTGAGCTGATCGAATTAGGATTATCGCTTGAATTAAGGTAGTGAATAAATTTATTTTGATCTTTATTCCATTTGTTGAGCCCACCATCGACTGTGCCTATCCAGATGTTTCCACTTCTATCTTGATAAATGCACCTTACCTGGTTGGAGCTGAGGCTGTGAGGATCATAAGGATTGTGCCTGAAAACTTCCAGATCTTCGGCAGCCCTGTTCCACTTGTTGATGCCGCCTAAATTTGTGCCTACCCAAACAATGTGGGCTTTGTCCTGAAATAGGGTAACAACGTGGTTCACACTTAAGCTCTGTTCATCCGAAGGATCATGATAGAATGAGCTAAATGTTTTTTTTATGCGGTCAAATTTATTTAGACCTCCCTTTTCTGTGCCGATCCAAATTTCGCTATTGTGGTCTTCAAGAATTGTTGTTACTTTATTTGAGCTAAGGGAGTTTGCGGCACCCGAATGCTTAAAGACTTCGATTTTTGAATCGGAAATATGATTAACCACCAAGCCCTGACTTGTTCCTATCCAGAGCGTGAGTTCTTTGTCCAGATGAATGGTATGAATCTCGCTATGGGGCAGAATTTCGGCAATTTCATAAGTAAAAAGTTTTGAATTGTGCAAGTCATAGCGAAGGATTTGTTTTGTGGTAGCAATGTAAAGAGTTCCTTCGGGACCTTCGGTGATTTTTACAATGTTGTCGCTAATTTTTTCATCTTTCAATACTTGGGACGGAATCAAATTCTTGAATAATATGGAATTATTTTCATCTGTATTCATTACCGACAGACCTTCTTTTGTTCCTATCCAGAGAGATCCTCGGCTGTCTTCGAAAAAGGTTTTTATATTATTGGATGCAATCTTATTGGGGTTCGCTGGCGAATTGTCAAAAGTAATGAATCTGTCCTGAATTTTATCGTATCGACAAAATCCTTTACTTGTGGTGCCTACCCATAATTCCCCATTTCTATCTACATAAAGACTTGTTATAGAGTTATCTGGAATAGAGTAGGGGTTTTTTAAATTGTTTCTGTAAACTTTTATGCTGTAGCCATCATATTTATTCAGTCCATCGAGTGTTCCAAACCACATAAATTCCTTATGATCTTGGGTGATGCTGGTTATACTGCTTTGCGATAATCCATCATCCAAATTGATATGATCGAATTTAATTCTTCGATTTTGGCAAAAGTTTGAAGAAATAAAACAAAGCAAGTATATTGACAATAAAAATACTTTTTTCATCACAAAATTAATCTTTAGGAATTTGGATTTTGGAAATTTTCATTGTGAATTACTCTATAGAGATGAATCATTACGAACTATTCACCAATAATTTTGACTAAAACTCTCTTTCGTCTTTTTCCATCGAATTCGCCATAAAAAATTTGCTCCCAAGGGCCAAAATCTAATCGTCCTTCGGTAATGGCAACCACAACTTCTCGCCCCATAACGCTTCTTTTCAAATGTGCATCGGCATTGTCTTCGAAGCCATTATGTTTGTATTGATTGTGAGGTTTTTCTGGTGCTAATTTTTCGAGCCAAACTTCAAAGTCCTGATGTAATCCGCTTTCGTCATCATTAATGAAAATGCTCGACGTGATATGCATGGCGTTCACCAAGCACAAACCTTCTTTGATGCCGCTTTCGCTTAAACAAATTTCAATTTCTCTGGTGATATTTATGTAGTTTCTACGGTTGGGCGTTTGAAACCATAGTTCTTTGCGGTAACTTTTCATAGGTGTAGATGTTTCTTTCATGTATTGTATTTCAGGAACAAATGAAAATTGGCAATAAGAACTTTCCTCATTGACCAAAACGATCCTCCATTCTCATAAGGCAAATATAGGAAAAATTTCAGAAATCCTGAAAACAGGGCTAATTTTTATGTTCAGAACTCCTAAAACAGCGCAAACCATTATGTTGCGTTTTTCTTTAATATGTTTACGAATAGTAATTAGACATGCAACAGTAATGTTTGCAAATAGACTTTGATAAATTCCTGATTGTTAAACATAGCTTCAGGAGTTCTGAATTCTAAGGCGTAATTTTATAAATGCGCAAATTTTTATCAATAATTTCGGCCCAAATAATTTGGTTATTAGCAAGTTGATACAGATCGTTGTGATAAAAAAGTCTAACATTTTCTTCCTTTTGATCTTTTATGATGGTTTTTCCGTTTTTATCGATCACCCTGAAGTATGATGCGTCTAACTCTGTATCGGCTTGCCAAGCAATAAGGATATTGTCATTGAATCTTGCTATTTTGGGACAAGTTGCCGAGTAATCATTCAGTTGGGTCAACCAAATTTCACCTACAATATCTCCTTTTTTATCGATGTTTACATATTTTAAATCTTTGTTTTTTCTTTCATGAAAACTGCCATAAACAATACCAAAAGTACCATTTTTCAAGGCGATTAAACCCCCTGTTTCTGTTTTCGTATCCTGATACATATCGGTTTTGGGAATGCTGTAATATTCCTTGTATGGTTTGTTGGAATAGCATGTTTTGCCATCTAGCTTCCAACCTGCAAAGACAAGTGCTCTTGGATAAAAATCGCCTTGCGACAGGGTATAAAACATCGAATCGACAGCGATTAATCTTTGTTCAAAATCGTGGCTGCAAAACCAAGTATTTCCTGTGGGATTTTTTTCGTCCATCATCAATTGTTTGCAATTTTCATCCATCAAGCCAAAATAACTTGCCTGATGACGGACATTATCATCCCAGCGCATGGTATGACCTACAAAGAATGCAACTTTGTTCAATGCTTCATTATACATCAACTTACAGGTAGACCAGGCAGTAGGTGTTCCTTTGGACCAAAGTTCTCCGTTGTTTTTGTCACCAAATATGAGACTTTTTGCGACCAAATTTCCTGTTCCATCAACCATCGCTATATGAAGCTCATTATCTTTATCTCCATGCTTATTGTCTTTGAGATAAGCCAAATAGAAATTTCCACTTTTTGTATTTCTGGTAAAACCAACCAATTGATTTGTTGTTCCGACACTTTTTATAATCGTTTCTGCTTTAATAACATCCAAACTTGTCAGGCTAATGATATGGATGAATTTTGAGCTTTCATTCAGGTATGCGACAAAGTAGCTATTATCTTTATTGCCAACGATGTATAAATTTGCCGGAGAAGCAAAATAATCGTATATGAACTGAGATCTAGCTTGTTGACCTAAAATCGGCAGATCTTTTTTCACCAGATTGATGCTGGGAGTTACCTGTGCAAAAAGGATATTGAATAAAATAAAGTTCATGAGAACAGTGAGGAGAATCGCTTTTTTCATAAGGTTAGGTTTTTGTTAGGAAATGTAAATAGGTAAATTCAAATATTGATTACACTAAAACAATTCTTCTGCCAGTTTTGTGGCTTTCAATAGCCAATTCGATTAATTTAATGACTTCCAAGGCTTGCTCTGGCTTTACAATCAACGCTGCTTTGTTTTGTATAGCATCTCTTATATTATTGTAGTATTCAGTATAATCCCCTTTTAGGGTTTCAACTTTTCCCTTTATGTTTTTTCCATCCAGAAAAAAGTCAATTACACCCCAGTTTTGTTCTTGATCCATTCCCCAATCCGGGGATGATGGACGTTTCCCTGATTTTAAATCCTGCTCTTGCGGATCTAATCCATTTTTGATGAAAGCTCCCTCTGTGCCATATAAAATGAATCTGGGTCTAGGTATTTTGGATAGATAATTTGCGCCTAAAACAACTCTCAAGTTATTGTATTCAAGTATAATATGAAATGAATCATCAACTTTTGCGCCACTTCTAAATTGACGGATGTCGGCAAAAATAGAAAGCGGTTTTCCAAAGAGTGAAAGTGCTTGATCTATGAGGTGTGAGCCTAAATTGTAAAGCGTTCCTGTTCCATTTGAAGGATCCTCGCGCCAAGTGTTGGGAATAAAATTGCGATAGCGGTCAAAATGCGATTCCATTTCAACCAAGCGACCTAAGTTCTGATCCTGAATGAGTTTCTTTATGGTTAAAAAATCGTTATCCCATCTACGGTTTTGAAAGACACTAAGAACGAGATGATTTTTTTCAGCTAATTCAATTAACTGCTCTGCTTCCTTTGTTGTTTGCGTAAAGGGTTTTTCTACAACCACATGTTTTCCCGCAAGCAGAGCCTGCTTTGCCATATCAAAATGCAAATGGTCTGGTGTGTTAACAATAACCAATTGAATATCATCGTCTTTAATAATTTCGTTGTAGGTACGAACAAGCTTTGTATCTGGATAATATTTTGGTGTATTGTTGGTTTTTCGCTCCAAAATGGTGTGCAAAAGAAACCCCTGCGTGTTAGCAAGCAGGGGACAATGGAATACCATTCCGGACATTCCCAATGACGCAATAGCTGTATTGATCAGGTTGGCCATAAAAACTCATATTTAGCATATATAACCTATTCTCTTTTGAAATCGGCAACAATATTTCCTTCAAAAAACCAATCGCTTAATCCATAGGCAAATATAGCACCCTCAATAGGATATTTATTCAATTTTCCAGTTTTCACCAATTCTTGTAAGCGATTTTGAACTCCCTCGGTGAAGGATCTTCTTTCAACAGGTTTTAAATTATAATTTTCAACTGCTTCATCAACAAAATCTTCAACAATCATGGCTCTTTTTTTCTTATAGAGACTTTCAAAAATAACTTTCTCTTTTTTATCAAAATTTTGAATGTCTCCATCTTGCCCGTCTGTGGTTCCATTATTCTTTTTAACAGATTCATTATCTGAAACTTTGGCTTCTTTATACAGACTTATGATTGGATCTGAACCAACGGTAAGTTTTATTTTGCCTGACAGACTGTCCTCTGAAAGTAAAATCGAATGAAAAAACTGTTGTAAAACCTCTGTCAAAGTTCTTTTGTAGTTGAATTGTACAACTACATTTTCGACCAGTTGGGAAAGTGCAATGCTTTTTTGTTTTTGAACCAGTTTTTCAATGTACTTATTCCAGTTTTGTTCGCCCAGAAAGGGATTTTGAGCAAGAATTGTTTCCTTGTTAATCAGCTCAGATTTTTGAATTTCATCTAACTGCGATTTCTTGGTTTTTCTTCGTTCAATGGATAAATATGAATTTCCTTTTGATTGTCTAAAAAGCCTTTTTGGGGTAATGACAATAGGTTTTTTCTCTAAGGGTTTATTTTCAAGAATCGTAATGCCTTTCTTTACGGGAATAACCAATGATTCTGCCGGTGGAACCGAATTTAACTTGTCAATTACGGTTTGAATTTCTTCTTTCGGAATAATAACAGAATTATCAAAAGGTATTTTGGTTTGAGAAAGAATTTCATCTGCTTTTTTAAGCGCTTCCATTTCTTTCTTCGTTCTTCTTTTCCTTTTGATTACGATCTTATTCTCCTGAATTTGAGTTGTTTCCTCCTCTTCAAAAATTTCTAAAATTCCTTCTACTTCGTTTTCAAATATGTACTTTTGCTGAATTCTTGAAACCAAACTCTGCATGTTCACCAATTTTGATTCCAAATCATTGATTTTCTCAATAATATGCCCTGCAAAATCTTCTCTTTCGTTTTCTGTTAAATGTAAATTAATCATGACTGTCAACAGTTATAAAATCAAATAAAATATAAACTAATCAATGCTGCAATTCCGGTTATAATAATGATAATACCGGTAATTCTGTTTATCCATAAAAGTCTGCGCAAATTAATTTTGCTGCGGAACAAACTAACAAGGAAACTTAATGTTAACCACCATGTTGCTGCCCCAATAAAAATCCCAAACACCAAAAAAATTGTCGATAAGGTGGTGGATTCTTTTGTCACCAATTTAAATCCTGCAAATACACCTCCTAAGACAAAAAGAGTAATCGGATTCGAAATCGTTAAAAAGAAAACGCTTACCATGTCGCCCCAAACATTGGGTTTTGATTTGCTTTGTTTCCTTAGCTGCTTTGCCGGGTTTGTAAAAAATACTTTCACACCAATGTATAAAAGGAAAATGCTACCCAAAATACGCAGATGCAATTGAATACGCGCAATGAAATCAGCTATAAAAGAAATGCTGAATCCGGCAATTGTTGCAAAAAAAGTATCGGCCAGAATTGCCCCCAAACCAGCAAGAAATCCTGCTAATAACCCTTTCGCAATTGTTCTTTGAATACACAATACCCCTACCGGACCTAATGGGGCAGATATTGTTAATCCAATTAAAATTCCCTGTAAAATTAAAATAAATTTCAATTTGTAAAATTATTTAAACATTTTTCTCACAAAATATGTGAAAATAGGCAAGAATTATTATCCAAAATATTGATATTTCAAATAAAATACAAGCAATGAATCATGTAAGTAATGTGCAAATTTTAAAATATGCTCATGTGCTAATTAAAATCTTCAAAATAATTAATTTAGTTTCACAAAAAACTGATTTTATTTAATACAAACTACTTATAAATTTTATGGCACTCGAGTCAAATTAAAAATCATCATAATTAAATCTTTCGAGTATGGTAGTATCATTAATTTCTTTCGAAAGAGTTTTTATTGATTCTGCTGGCACCTGAAAAATATCCAAAACAATTAATCCATCCAAGCAATCATTGAATTTCGGATCAATATTAAATCCAATAATTTTAGCATTTAATTTCAAATATTTCTTTATTAAAACAGGTGTTTTTAATTCAGGATCATTGTCTCTGATAAAATTATCTATTTTATTGATGTCATTTGAAGCATTTTGAAAGAAAATGTCTTTGTCAAAATTCAGATTTTGATTTACTTTGAACTTGTTTCTGGGTTCAATATATTGTGCGAAATTATGATTGTAGTAATTTTTCCGGATGAATTCAACAATTAATTCTTTTGAAAAATTTGAAAACTGGTTACTAATGCTCACCGGACCAATTAAATATCTGTATTCCACGTTTTTTATCAGAAAATACAAAATACCTTTCCAAAGCAAATACAAGGACAGGGGTTTTCTTTGGTATTCTTTTGCAATAAAGGATCTTCCCAGTTCAATAGATTCATTGAGGACTGGCAGAAAGCTATTCGAAATCTTGAATAATGAGTTAAGATAAAAACCACTTTTTCCATATTGATTGAGAATATCCTTACCTTTTCCAAGACGATAAGCTCCTACGATTTTTTTATTTGTTTCGTCCCAGATAACCAATTGGTTGTAGTATAAATCATATTCATCTATATCAATGCTACGATTGGTGCCTTCTCCTACTTCTCTAAAAGTGACTTCTCGCAGTCGCCCTATTTCTGTAAATAAATTGGGCATTTGCATCGATGGGGCGCAAATTACTGAAAAATTATTCTGACTAAAAAGTAAATAATTCTTTGAAAGTTTGGTAAATTCTGCATCCAAAATATCGGGAGAAACGGGTTCGATTAGCGGTTGAACCGTTTTATTTAAAGTTCCAAATCCTGGCGATCTAAAAAATTTCTTAACATGAATCGTTGTACCTAAAGCGTAAGTTTTTGCTCTCAAAAATCTACCGAATTTAGAAATATCAGGAAACTCATTGAGTTCTTTAATTGGAACCGGATAGCCTATTCTTACTTTGATAATTTTTTGAGGCTTATTGAAAACCTGATTGGATATATGGGCTGTTCTCAACAAGGGATGTAATCGACCGAGCAGTTGAAACAAACGTTGATTATTTCCCTGAAAATATAAAGGAACCACTGGTACTTCTGAATGTTTGATGAATTTCAATATTTCATTGTTCCATTCTTTGTCCCTAACCTGATTGTGCTCAGGCTGATAAGTAGAAACTTCATAAGCAGGGAAAACGCCAAGGCATAGACCATTCTGAAGTTGGGCTATGCCTTGTTTAAATCCACCAATATTTTCTGATTCAGAAGGTTTAAGATCAAATGGAAATATGGGAATGATGACATCTTTGAGTGAATCCATATTGTAGAAAACATAGTTTTCCATTAACTTAAAATCGGGTCGTTTGGATGCTATTATTTTGTATAACAGCAAGCTATCCACTCCACCAAAAGGATGATTTGAAACCGTAATGAACGGACCTTTTTCTGGAATGCGATCCAATTCTTCCGGCTTTATTTCAAATTTTATTTCAAGCGTGGACAATACTGAATTTATAAAATCTTTGCCAGATTTTCCTACATTTTGATTATAGGCTTTGTTCACTTTGTTCAAACTCAATAATTGTAATACGAGTTTTGAAAGAAGTTCTCCACCAAAGAATTCAAATTTATTCGTCATATTTTAAGATAATTTTGATCCGTGAATTTTATATCGATGCAAGATCATTTTGTGTATTCATTCGATTTCATTCCAGCGTTTAGCATTCATCTGGAACAGCAAATTTAAGCAATAATATTCTGACAAAAATATTGAATTATTTTCGAGAAACAATTCCTGGAGCCTCAAACTGAATTTGATCATCGTCCAAAACCAATACCCAATCATTTGTCCTTTCTGGAGTACCTTGAGGATCAAAAGAATGAATTTTCCCATCATTGTCAAATATTTGAATTATTTCCGAAGAACAATTTCTTGGGTTGAACCACCAGGCTTTTATCTTGTCGAATTTCAATGCTTTGAAATCTATTTCAACACTTCTGCCTGTTGGCAAATAAACCATGCAATAACCTTTGCCTGAGGTTGAAATCATTCTACCCGTATGGTCATGAGGTTTTGAAGCCAAAATATTTTGATTAGGAATTCTGCTTTCATAGGGTCTTGAAAGCATTAAATCTTTCAGATAGGTCATTTGCAGAGAACCCGGTTCTGTCAATGCTTCATACCATTCTTTTTTATTTTGATTTGTCAAAGGGCTTGAATTGTTTTTCTTCTTGAACATTTGCCATACAACATGATTGCCATAAGTATGTCCGCAAGCTCCTGAAAATACAGACCAGTAGGCAACTTGCCTTACATCAAAATCGTCGAAGAAGCCCCATTGAGCCTTATCAGAATCGTAATTTATGGGCGATGATTCATAAGCAGGCTCGCTATTGAATGTGGGTTTGGGATCAGACAAATTCCAATCCAGAGGCGCAATCATATAGGTTCTCTCATTATCCCTTTTTTCATGATATGAACCCCATGTATGCATATCCAACCAGGCATCATGATGAAACCATTCTGAGGACGAACGGTAGCAATGAAATGTCATAAATGTATGCTTATAGTTGGCTTTTCCATCTTGTTTGTTTATGGAATTTACACCATCAGTGATTCCTTCGGCCATTGCACGCCAAATGCTTAATCCATTCGATGTTTCATCTGGTAATCGATCACCCCCAAGCATCCAGACAATATTGTTATTATATTTTTTGAAGCGATTGCCAAAAAACCAACCAAATTCATAAGCCATTTTTTCGGTAGAAATGAGTTGTTCTCTTTCTCTGGGAGTTACAAATTCTCCCCAACAAGGCAACAAAGCGATATGTATTTTCAATCTAACTGCTTCTGAAAGAACAAATTCTACATGATCCCAGTAATCGTATTCCTGAGGATTGTCTGGGTTGTTTCCAGCGGTGGTATCAAATTTGAGAACATACTTTCCTTTAAAGGGGAAATCGCCATAATCATTGGGGCTTTTCATCGCCTCCAATTCATAAAGAGCTACGGCTTGAATAACATTATATCCCTGATTTGATCTTGTTTGCAAATACTCAGTTGTTTCACTTCTGTTGAGCCTGTGAAAAAGTTCCCAACCTGTATCGGCAAGCCAAAAAAAGTCTTTGCCAGCAGGTGTTTTTAAAAAGTGCCCATTCGAATTGACTTCCAATGGTTGTGCATTGATTTGAAATGTAACAAAAAAACCAAGGGCGATAAAGAAAAATTTATTTTTCATAAGTATTTTGATAAATATTAAAGCAGAACGATATCTTTCATTATGCTCTTTTCAAATGCTTTGCAACAATTTCCTCTAATTCTCCATTGGGAATTTTTTCTGCATCAATGATATATGAAGCTTGAGAATAAAATTCTTCACGCTTATTTATTGTATTGCTCACAAATTCAAGTAGTTCTGAATCTGTTTTTCCTTTCACCAGAGGTCTGTCGCTATTATAGATTTTCAGACGATTCACCAGAGAATCTACGCTTGCTTTGAGGTAAATGCTTATTCCGTTTGCATTAATAAATTGCATATTAGAATGAAAACAGGGTGCTCCACCGCCAGTGGCTATGATAGCATCGGATAGAGCGCTAACTTTTTGGAGTGAATTTTTCTCAATCAAACGAAAGGATTCTTCTCCCTGCTGTTCAAATATTTTTGCAATTGAAATTTTTTGCTCTCTTTCAATAAACTCGTCCAAGTCAATGAATTGCATTTTAAACTTCTCACTTATTCGCCTTCCCTCGGTAGTTTTTCCACTACACATATAACCAACCAAATAAATCCGCATCTTATAATTTTGTTCCCTTAAAAAATTAGGTTTATATCACTCAATACATTGTATAATATGCATCAAAAGTATAAAAAAAATACAACGGAATAACTAAATTCTGAAATATTTTGTATGGGGCTATATAAGAATTAATTAGGGATAATGAAGAGTGAAATAGTGAAGAATGAAGAATGAAGAAGTCTTAATTCCAAAAACGACCCAATTTCAGAACAAATGACCTATTTGGATTTTGAAATAATACCATTTTTTCGAAAGTTTTCCTGATGCCACTTTATTGAGATTATTATATTTTTAGTATCAGAAAAATATATATAAAAACCGTATATAAAGATCTGAAATTTATATAAATATAGGTATAATTATTAATTAAATAAGATGATACAATGTAATACAAATACGAATCAACATAAATTCCAGAACTTCTGTAACAACGCATTCTATGATCATGCATTTTTGCTAAATTTCATACAAACCTGCAATCAAGGCACTCAGGAGCGGGTTGGCGAAGATAATGGATCGCATAATTCTTGGGCAATTTCTGAAAAACTCAGACCGTTCTTATATTCTTGATTTTTTGTAACTTTGTGATCAAGCAAAAATTTAGTTGAAAAATACTTTTCAATTTACAATAAGATCATTATGAGAAACAACAATAATATTTTGCGAATAGATTTGGGTAAACTCCTGAGACTTTTCCGTACTTTGGTGTCAAGACAAAAGAACAATGTTTTTTTTGCAGCACGAGTAATGGCCTGCATGCAAATATCTGACTTTTAATAATTAAATTTGAAATATTTTAACATATATATTAGATATACAGTAATTTATCATTAATCTTGAAAGTTTTTTATTTTAATTTTCCTATTCATTATAAGTACTTTTGTTTTTTTGTTTATTTTTTTGCTAACTTAGTGGTCACATTTATTCGAATGAAATTTATAAGTAGTCTTACAAATGAAATAAAAATGAAAAAAAGCGGTTTACTTCTTTTCTTATGCATTCATTTCCTTTCGCTTCAGGTTAATGCGCAGGAAATCATTGACTTAAATATACCTTATGGTTATATAGTCAAAACATACAATGGGAATCTTTATGCTCCTGAAAAACTCGATTTAAGTAGCCCTCTTTTGAAATATACAGAAGGCTTATGCCCAATCCGATCACATAAAATGTGGGGATATATCAACAGTGAAGGAAAAATCATTGTCCCTTTTCAATTTGAGGATGCCTTTCTGTTTTGTGATGGATTGGCTTTGATAAAACTGGGTGGAAAATATGGATACATTGATCCTAAGGGTAATATTGCGATAGAACCTTTATACAAAACTGCGGGACCTTTTTCTTCGGGTCTTGCTGCCTTTTCCAATGGCGAATATTATGGATATATTCACAAAAGTGGCAATGTGAAAATTGATACAATTTTTCAATATGCAATGCAATTTAATGATGGTTATGCCTCCGTCCGAAAAAATGATTTATTTGGATATATAGAGCCAAATGGAAATTTTTTCATTATACCAAAATTCAAATCAGCATCTATTTTTAGAAGCGGTGTCGCAGTAGTTAAAGAAGTCAATTCTTTTTATTTGATTGATGCAAAAGGAAACCGAGTTTCTGCAAACGAATATGATGCTGTAAATTATTTCTCTGAAGATTTTTTGGCGGTAAAGAAAGCTGGCAAATGGGGATATGTTAACTTAAAAGATGAATTGGTGATTCCCCTTCAATTTGATGATGCATTTTCTTTTTCCGAAGGTTTGGCTGTGGTAAAAAGAGGAAAATCATACGGATACACAGATAAGACAGGAAAAATGGTCATCAAAGCGAAATATAATGAAGCATTTGGTTTTCAAAATGGGGTTGCTCGTGTAAACTTGGGGAATAAGATCGGATACATTGATAAAACCGGAAAGAAGGTTTCGTCCCGTTGGTTTCCTCAATTACTTTCCTTGCAGGATGAGTTCGATATGTTTAAATCAAATTACAAACTTGGTTTGGTTGATAAGCAAGGACGGGTTATCACAAAGGAACTGTTTGACAGGATTGATCCCTTTATTGGAGATTACGCTGTTGTATTCTACGGCAGCAAGGGGAATGGCCTCATTGACAGAACCGGAAAAAGAATAACAAAGGAATGGTACAGTAATATTGATCCCTTTACAGAAGGAGTTGCAGTGGTGATGAATGATGATATGAAGTTTTCCTATATCAATACTTCAGGCGAAAGAATTGTTAATGGTTGGTTCGATATGGTTGAGCCATTCAATGAAGGTAAAGGATTGGTTACTAAAAATGAAAAGTCCTTTTATATAGACAATACGGGTAAGTGTATTCAGGATTGTCCATAAAATAAATACAAAAATGCCTTATTTTATCCTAAATATATCTATATTTAGCTATTCGAATATGGTCTTTTTTTTAGAAAAAGATGGCTTGATTTAACTTAAATTTAAATGATTATGAAAAAAGAGGCAGTACTATTTTTTGTTTTCCTATTCGGGTTGTTTTCTTTTCGGGCATCTGCAAATGAACCGAATACTTCACCGGGTTATCCACAAATAAACTTGAAAATCAAAGAAATGAATGAGGTATTTAAAAAAAGAATTTTTGAAGACCCAAGTGTACCCATTAAAATAAAAAAAGGTAAAAAATTTACCATCAAACTTAAGTCGAACCCAAGTACGGGTTATGCTTGGCATTGGGCTGAATGTTTAGATAGTACCGGTCTTTCTATGCTAAAGAGTGAATATGATGCTGATAAACCCATTTTAGCAGGAAGTGGAGGTCATCATTTTTGGCATTTTAAACCAATAAAAGCCGGAACTTATTACATCAAACTCCGCTATTCCCGAAGCGAATCTGGTAAGGAGGATCCCATTGTTTTTACAGTTGAGGTTGAATAGTATCCCTTAGTCGCAACTTTGCCATAGCTCATAACTATGGCAAAGTTCTTTTATAAAACCATTTCACTTCATCTCGATGAAGTGAAAGAAGGTGATTCTTTCACAAATAATCATTCAACTGTGATTTTTTTTTGCTATTATTATCGCAAAATTTTCGATTAGATTTGTATATAATCCTAATGAAATAAAAACAAATATATTTATCATGAAAAAAGTTTGGAAAATTCTGAAGAGAATTCTGAAGATCCTTGGTGTCTTTGTACTGGTTATTATTGCAGCCCTAATTCTTATTCCCATTATATTCAAGGACAAGTTAATCAAAATAGCCAAAGATGAGATCAACAAATCCCTCAATGCTAAGGTCGAATTCAAAGATATTAAGATTTCAGCATTCAGGAGTTTTCCGAATATCAACCTGAACATATTGCAGTTAACAGTTGTGGGCATAGATCTTTTTGAAAAAGACACCTTGGTTTCTTTTGAGAGTTTTTCTGTCGATTTAAACTTAATGAGTATCATCAAAGGGGATGAAATCAAAGTAAGGTCTATTCTTCTCAATAAGCCTGTTATCAATGCTATTGTTTTGCAAGATGGTAAAGCGAACTGGGATATAGTTAAAGATACCACTTCTACTCCAACAGACACAAGCAAAAAGGAGGAGTCTTCTGCATTTAAAATGTCGCTGAAAAAATTCGAGATTCGAGATGCAAAAGTAAAATATGATGATCAGCAGTCTAAAATGTTTGCTGATCTAAATCAATTCAATTTTTTACTCAAAGGCGATTTTACCGATAAGCAAACGGATATAGACATGATAATGTCGATTTCCGAGCTAACTTTTGAGATGGAAGGAGTTAAGTATCTGAATAAAACTAACTTAAAATATGTTGCAGTTTTAGATGCAGATATGGTAAAGTCCAAATATACTTTTAAAAAGAATACTTTAAGTTTGAATGATTTTGAAATGGGATTTGATGGATGGGTCGAAATGCCTTCGAGCGATATATTTATGGATATAAAATTTGCTTCAAAGAAAGCCGATTTTAAAAGTATCCTATCCCTCATCCCTGCAATATATATGAGTGATTTCAAAGACTTAAAAGCTTCCGGTAAGTTAGCTTTTGATGGATTTTCAAAAGGAAAACTCGGAGAAAAAAGCATGCCTTTATTTGGTATTCATTTAGTCATCGAAAATGGTCGTTTTAATTATCCAGATCTACCAAAATCCGTTGAAAATGTGAATGTTGCCGTCAAGGTAAATTCCAAAGATACTTTGATGGAATATATGGATATAGATATTAGTCGTTTTCATTTGGAAATGGCTTCTAATCCTTTTGACATCAAAGCACTGATTAATATGTTTCCTGCCGATATGAATATTTTGGCAGACGTGAAAGGTAAAATCGATATGAAATCCATAAAGGACATCGTACCTATTGAAGGTATGACCCTGAGCGGTTGGGTTGATGCTGATGTTCACATGAAAGGTAAATTATCGGCCATAGAAAAAGAAAAGTATGAAGAGTTTGAAGCTTCAGGAAAAATAGGATTAACTGATTTTGAGCTTATTACTGAAGGTGTTCCTCCAATGAAAATTTTGAGTTCTTTGTTGACTTTTACACCCAAAATATGCAAGCTCGAATCATTCAATTCGAAAGTTGGAAAAAGCGATATTCATTTACAAGGCCAATTAGAAAATTATATTCCTTATGTATTTAGCAATGGAACAGTCAGAGGTAATCTCGATTTTCAGTCAGACCTTTTTGATGCCAATGAATATCTTACTGACGAAGAAACTCCAGCACCGGTATCTCCAACAGATACGATTCCTGTAACTGCATTTGAAGTGCCCAATAACATCAATTTCAATCTTTCTACCAAAATTAAAAAGCTTTTATACGATAAGATTGAAATAAGTCAAATTGAAGGGAAAGTAACATTGGCTGAAAGCCGTATGTCATTGGATAAACTCAGGATGAACATGTTGAAGGGCAGCATGATTATGTCGGGCTATTACGATTCAAAAAATATCAAAAAACCCCTGGCTGATTTTAATTTGGAAATCAATAAATTTGATGTACAGGAAGCTATGACAGCTTTTATTACTTTCAGACGAATAGCTCCGATTGTGAAAAACGCAAAGGGTAATATTTCTGCCCAGATAGGTGCTACATGTACATTGACCAACGAACTTTCTCCGGTTTTGAATACTCTCAACGCCAAAGGTAGACTCAAATCCGACAATTTAGGTTTCAGTAAATCAAAGTTTTTCGACCTCGTAGGTAATGCAATTAAGGATGACAAATATAAAAATCCTACCTTAAAGAATTTCGATATACAATTTTCTATCAAAGATGGTAATTTAATTGTGGATCCATTTACCACAAATATCAGCGATACGAAAGCGGAAATTTCGGGTGTACAAAATATTGACAGAACCATGAACTATGTCATAAATTTAAGCATGCCCAAATCAAAAATGGGACAGCAAACCAATCAGTTGGTTGATAATTTGATGGCAAATGCAAAGTCCAAAGGGGTAGAAATTAAGCCAAGTTCAGAAATTAAGCTGGCACTGCTGGTTACAGGCAAGGTGGAAGATCCCAAAATCAGCATAGATATGAAGGAATTGGTTGCCGACAAAATAGAAGACCTGAAAGAACAAGCCAAAGAAGAAATAAAGAAAATAGTAGATGAGAAAAAAGAGGAAGTCATTGAAGATATTGAAAAGAAAATTCAGACATACATGGCTGAGGCTGAGAAGAAAGCAGCCGAATTAAAAGCTGCAGGGTACAGAATTTCTTCTCAGGCAAAAGCTGAAACATACAAACAAGCTGATAATCTCGTTTCTGAGGCAAAAAAGAAAAACGCTATAGCCGAAAATCTTGCTAAGAAAACCGCAGATAAATTAAAAAAGGAAGCTAACGAAAAAGAGGCTGCCGCCAACAGAGAAACAGACAAAAAAGCTCAGGAAATTATTGATAAAGCAAAAAATGAAACAGAAAAATGGAAGCAGGAAGCAAAAAATAAGATAAAATAATATTTACCCAAATTAAAATTCAGCTTTGAATGATCTGTTTTTTTTCTATAAGAATTGTTCATTGGCTTAGCTTAATGCTTGTGATGCAAATCGGTTCAGCATTCTGTCAGGAGACCGATTGCTACGCCCGTTCCCGTAAATTGGCCAAGGACTGGTTGAATGAATGCAAAATCATTTACAAGACTAATCCACGCTATGTTACAGAATTGCTGACTCAAGCTACTGCTGAAGTTCCTGATTTCATTGAGGCTTATAATTTTCTTGGCGAAATGAATTATCGTAGTGCAAAAAAGGCAATCGAAGATTTGATCCACATCGATCGTTTGGAACAATTTCGCCTTTCTTCGCGAGATTATTTTCTGAAAGTGGTCGAAATGGATAGTTCCTATAATTCTTTTTTACCCAATTACTATTTAGGTGAGTTTTATTATGAGATAAAAAGATACGATTCTGCGCATCATTATCTTAAAGTTTTTCTCAATAATCATTTTCTCCAGTGTGAACTGATCGATAAAGCTATTGAGATGCAAGCAAATATTGATTTCTATTTTTCATTGATTAATAACCCGGTAAATTTTATTCCCAAACCGGTCTTGGGGGTGTCGAGTGAAGCTGATGAATATTTGCCTACCATTACACCCGATGGTCAACTTATGTACTACACAAGAAGAAAAGCAAAAAAGAATAATAATTCTGAGGTTAGCGAGAGTTTTTATGTCAGTCACCGACTAAATTCACAAGAAGCTGTTATCGATAAATTTAGCAATGGCGATGCGATGCCATTTCCATTTAATCAAGGAAAAAATCAGGGAGGAGCAAGTATTACAATCGACAATAAAACAATGTATTTGACGATTTGTGAAAATGAACGTTTTGCAAGTACATCCTACAAAAATTGCGACATCTATTTTTCTGAAATGAAAGGGGATAAGTGGACAAATCCCTTGAAACTTCCTTCATTTATCAATGGTATTGGTACATGGGAGGCACAACCTTCCATTACTTCCGATGGTAAAGTCCTTTTTTTTGCAAGTTCCAGAGAGGGCGGATACGGTGGAATAGATATTTACTTCACCAAAAAAGATACCTTTGGAAATTGGCTAAAACCCGAAAATTTAGGTCCTGCTATTAATTCTGCTGGTGACGAAAAAACGCCTTTTATTCACACAGATACGGAAACACTTTATTTTTCCTCCAATGGTCGGTTTGGAATGGGGGGCTACGATATTTACTATTCTCACTATCTCGGAAAAGGACAATGGACAAAGCCCAACAATATAGGGTATCCAATCAATACAGCCAATGATGATCTCGCATTTATTGTTTCCACAAGTGGAGAAAAAATTTATTTTTCATCCAATGAACTTTCGGGAAAAGGAGGCTATGATATTTACTCTTCACCTTTGCATGAAGAAGCAAGACCGGGAAAGGTTCTGTTTGTAAAAGGAAAGCTCACAGATGAATATGGCAAGGTGCTTCAAAATGCTCAAATAGAACTACAAAGTGTAAAAACCTTAAAACTAACCCGAGGACTTGTGGATCCCTTAACTGGACAATATGCCATCGCTGCCACCATGAAAGATAAGGATGATGAATTTATCCTTACGGTTAAGCGGGATAGTATTTTCTTTGCTTCTCAATATATTAAGCCCAGTGAAAAGGATTTGAATAATCCTCCCAAAACCATCGATTTCGAAATCAAATGGATAAAGGTGGGTACAAAAATCAAATTGGAAAATGTTTATTTTGCCTACAATTCCGATGAATTGGATAAAAACAGCACCGTTAGTTTGAATAATTTTGCCGATTTTTTAAGTGTAAACCCTTCTGTTTACATTTCACTTTATGGCCACACCGATAGTGAAGGAGAGGAAGATTTTAATCTGGATCTTTCGCAAAGACGAGCCAATAAAGTAAAGAATTATTTGGTCAATAAAGGCATTGGTTCGGAAAGAATGATCACTTATGGTTATGGCGAAATGCGACCGATTGCCTCAAATGCCACAGCTAAGGGCAGAGCCTCAAACAGAAGAACCGAATTTGTTGTAACTGTATGGTAGCCACAACTTTCGAAGCCATTCTTTTAAAATATTGGGGCTATAATAAGTTCCGCCCCTTACAGCAGGAAATCATTGAGTCTGTCATCACGGATAAGAATGATACGCTCGCATTATTGCCTACTGGTGGTGGGAAATCTATCATTTTTCAGGTAGCAGCAATGGCCTTGCCGGGAATATGCGTGGTGGTTACGCCGCTCATTTCCCTTATGAAAGATCAGGTAGAAAATCTCTCCAAAAAAGGAATTAAGGCATTGTCCGTTTACTCTGGAATGACAAAGTCCGAAATAGACATTACCTTGGACAATGCCGTGAATGGAAATTTCAAATTTTTATACCTTTCACCCGAACGTTTGGGATCAGATATTTTTCTTGCTCGTCTTCCCCACATGAAAATAAATTTACTGGCCATTGATGAGGCGCATTGCATATCACAATGGGGATATGATTTCAGACCAGCATATTTGAAAATAGCTGAAATCCGAAAGCAGCTTCCTTATATTCAAGTTCTTGCGCTTACTGCTACGGCTACTCCGCTGGTCGTTAAGGATATTATGCAGAAGTTGGAATTCAGAAAGGAAAACGTTTTTCAAAAAAGCTTCGAACGAAAAAATATCAACTATCTGGTAAGAAAAACAGATGACAAACTGAATCATTTATTGAAAATTGTCAATAATGTTCCGGGTTCTGCCGTGGTGTATGTAAGAAGCCGTGTGAGAACAAAAGAAATTGCTGATTTTCTGATGAAAAACAAGGTTTCGGCAGACTATTATCATGCAGGCATAGAATTTCTGGCAAAAGAAGAGAAACAAGCAGATTGGAAAACGGGAAAAATAAGAATTATTGTCGCAACAAATGCTTTTGGAATGGGTATAGACAAGCCCGATGTAAGATTTGTTGTGCATCTCGATTTGCCAGATTCCCTCGAAGCCTATTTTCAGGAAGCGGGTAGGGGTGGTAGGGACGAAAAAATAGCCTATGCTCTTCTGCTTTACAATGAGGCTGATACTGATAAATTAAAAGGATTTGTTAACTCCTCATTTCCAGAGAAAAAGACAATTCTGGCCGTTTACAATGCGCTTTGTAATTTTTATCAAATTCCGGTTGGTGGAGGAAAAGGCTTGGTTTTCGATTTTAATTTGAAAGAATTTTCCAGTCATTATAATTTCAGTATGCTCGAAATTCTCAATTCTGTCAAAATCATTTCAGACCATTCCTATCTGGAGCTAACGGAGGATTTATACAATCCATCCAAAGTTATGTTTATTGCTTCGCGGGATGATTTATACAAATTTCAGGTGGCAAATTCTAAATTTGATGGTTTTATAAAAATGATGTTGAGGACCTACAGCGGCATGTTTAATGATTATGTAAAAATAGATGAAGATTTGCTTGCCCGTTCAGCAAATACAAGCAGGAAGGTGGTTTGTGATTACTTGATTAAACTTTCTCAATCAAAAATTATTCAATACATTCCTCGCCGTCAAACACCCTTAATTATTATGACAGAGGAGAGGATCGACTCTTCCAATTTTTTGATCAAAAAAGAATATTATGAGGACAGAAAGAAAAAGTATGAAACTCAGATCCAACATGTTATTCGCTATGTGGAACACAAATCCAAATGCAGAAGTTTGATCCTCTTGGAATATTTTGGAGATGTGAGCGCAGAGGCATGCGGTCAATGCGATATTTGCAGAGATTTGAAGAGCAAAGGAATAGAGCAATCCACTTTTGATGATATTTCGAAAAGAATAAAAAATTTGTTGAAGAAATCCACATTGAGCATCGAAGATCTATTAAAAAAGCTTCCTGACGAAGAAGAACATTTGCTTTCTGTAATTCAATGGCTTAGGGATGAAAACTTACTCAAATTAAAGAATGATAACACATTGGAATGGCTAGAGAATTCAAAACCAAGTTGAACTCAAATTCTAATTATTCAATATTTTGTTTTTTCTCTTTACGAGTACTTTTACTTGATTTCTTTTGGGCAAATAAAAATTTTATATACAGGTTATTTTATCTTATATAAATATACCATAATACTTTACTTTTAAATATTATGGTATATTTATTTTCCGGTTTTATAAAGTATAAAAAAATGCTCATGTTAAAACGATAATTTTGTCAAATATTTTTGCTAAATTTCGAAAAAAAACAGTAAATATGGGATTTAAGTGTTTTGGAAAAATAGTAAACGGTCAGAGCCGTTTATTTAAAACTGAGGTTGTAAGCAATAATCTTGAGCGATTTTAGATATATGAATAAAAATTTTGTTCTTGAAATTGATTATAGTCTTAATTATTAACAAAATAACAAATAAATTCAAGTTAAATCTTTTTCTATTTTATGATTTGGCAGAATAATTGTAAAGTATAGATGAAATTTATAAATCAGCTAAACCTAACAGCTATGAGAAAAATGTTCTATTTATTCGTCTTGGGTTTTTCACTTTTTTGTATTAACACCACCAATGCACAGAGTGATAAATTTAAAGCGCTTTTTATGTACAACTTCACCAAGAATATTCAGTGGCCGAGTGGTATGCAACAAGGTGATTTTGTAATCGGTGTATTGGGGAGTTCCGGTATTACGAAGGAATTGCAAACTATCGCAAAAACCAAAAAAACGGGTAATCAAACGATAGTTGTCCGGGAGTTTGCTAGTGTAGATGCAGTGGCAAATGTTCATATTCTTTATTTGCCTACAAACAAAAGTAGCGACATGAAGAATATTTTAAGTAAGGTAAATGGTAAGTCTGTTTTATTGATTACGGACAAAAATGGTTTGGCATTGCAGGGGTCATGCATCAATTATGTGATGGATGGTGATAAAATCTTATTTGAAATTAGCAAAAACAACATTGAAAAGCAAGGTCTCAAAGTTAGCACCGCTTTGATCAACCTCGGTATAGCAATTCAATAAATGAAAAGATTTAACCTCACAAATACTATTAACTATGAAAAAATCATATACTTTCCTTATTATTATACTTTTTTTGTTCCTGGTAGGAGGAATCGAGCGTGCTAATGCCCAAAAGCCTGTCACCGAAATGAACAAACAAGAACTGATGGAATTGGATTTTGACCAATTGCTCGAATTATCCATCGAAGATCTGATGTACGTCGCAAATCGCTTTAACCTGACTTCAGAAGAGCTCATCAATTTCTTTTTGAACAAAGATGTAACTATAGCCTCAAAAAAGAGTGAAACAAGTTTTGACTCTCCTTTATCCACCTCCGTCATTACAAGAGAAGAAATTTTACAATCTGGTGCAAACACGATAGCTGAAGCGTTTCGCCTCATACCTGGTATGATTGTAAGAGAAAAGACACCGGGTAATTTCGATGTTCACATTCGTGGAAATGACAATGTACCCCCGGGAAATTTTATGCTTTATAGTGAGAATTCTCTGACCTTGGTTATGATCGATTACAGAATTGTCTATTCATTTGCTTTCGGTGGAACTTTTTGGGAAGCTTTCCCAGTAGGAATCAATGATGTAGATAGGATTGAAGTTGTTCGGGGACCATCAAGTGCATTGTATGGTGCCAATGCTGTTTCCGGGGTCATCAATATTATTACCCGCAAACCCGAAAATCGTTTACAAAAGTTTGATGTATATGCCCAGTATGGTTCCATGAATTCAAAAATGGCTGAAGGTTCTGTAAGTGGTGGTGTTAAATCTATAAAATACAGAATATCAGCAAATTATTTGAATCTTCAAAGATTTCAGGAAAGTGCTTATTTTTTTCCTGCACCATTGCAAGGTTATTACTCAGTTGATTACATGGGCTCCCCGAACGATTGGAATGGTGGTCTCCCTATGAAACTTAAAGAAGGGCAATCCGCTGCCGATTATATCCCAGATCCTACCCTTGGGACAAATCGATATGGTGGAAATGCCTATCTCTTTTTTGATCCGAACGACAAAATCTCGGTTACATTATCGGGAGGAATGCAAGGATCTGAATCGCTTACAAGCATGCTTGATGATAGTAATTTGGCTTTGGCAAGAAGGGTAAATAAAACAGGATATGTTGATTTGACAGCAAAGGCTTATGGCTTTTTATTGCAAACCAATGCAAATATGGGAACATTTGATATTACTACAGGATCAAATGGTTTCAGATTTGATCAAAAAATCGTAACAGGAAGATTGGAATATGATTTTTCAAAAATAAAGAACTTAAATATCATTCCCAGTTTCCACTTCAATAACGCCTTGTATTCCGACGAAGACTATTTAAGATATAATAAGTTTAATTTAGGTGATATTCCCGGTTTTCATTATCAAAAAATGGATTCGACAAAGGAATCTGTCATTGGTGGTGATCAAGAAGTTAATTATTATGCTTTTGGTATAAGAGCTGATTATATGGCATTTAATAAACTTCGTTTAATTGCAGCCGTTTCAAATGAAAACTATAATGCTCCCAAGGATGATTACCTGAGTTATCAGTTTATTTCATCTTTTAAAATAAGTGATTCCCATATACTTAGAGTTTTATATTCAAAGGCAAACAGAAGCCCGTTTATATCGGATCAGCACATGAATTTTAACTGGTGGAAACGCAATCCAAATCCACCTATGATGGCAAATCCTGCTACATATTATCCTGGTTTGGAATTGCAATTTGATGGCAATGAGGATTTAAAATTAGCAACCCAACAATTATATGAGCTGGGATACAGAGGTCGAATTACAAAGAATATTTCATTGAATTTGGAAGTTTTTTATACCAAAACAGAAAACTTTGCTGCCCTTATGCCCGATTCTGTTTCCATGTGGACGATGGCAACCTATCCTAATTTCTTTGTAACCCAAGAAGGTTTAGATACCGTCATTACGCCGCTCGATCCAACGGATGTTGACGGCACACCTATCCCTCAATATATTCATTTTAGTTGCGAAAATTTGGAATTTAGTGCTGTTCAAAAAGGTATTAGTTTTGATTTGGATATAGCTTTAGGAAAAAAACTTCAGGCTTCCATTTTTGGTACATATCAGCAAAATGAGTTTAAAAATTATAATCCTTTGATTGCCGACACAATGATCGCCAATATGGTAAAATCAATCGTAAACAATTATTACAACACATATTACACATCTCTTCAAACAACGGGTGTTGGAGTGGGCGAATTGATTGCCGGTGATAGAGGCGTTACGTTGATTACTGGCAAGAATAAATGGACACCTTCTTTTTATGGCGGTGCATCCATGAATTATAAACCCATCGAGAAACTCAATTTAAATTTATCGAGTTATTTTTACACAAAGCAAACGTATATTCATAAATTTGCTACCACAAAAGTAGATCCGAAAATGATCCTGAATATCAAAGCAGATTACAAGTTCTATAAAGATAACTCTGTTTTTTTTAATGTTCGTAATCTCTTAGGCGCTTTTGGACAAGATCAAGTAGAATTTGCTTTCCTCGACAAAATTGGAACAACGGTTCTTTTAGGATTAAATCTGAATTTCTAAAAAAAATAAATACATGAAGAATCCGGCAGATATTTTGCCGGATTTTTTTTGCATGATCTTTTAATGCAAGAATTAAACTATTTCATTCAAAAATTTATGATGATGAAAAAGATCGAAGAATTATATCCTCTACTGAAAAAACAAAGTGGAAAAAAGAAAATGGCCGTTGCCGTCGCACAAGATGAAAATGTAATTGAAGCAATTTACAATGCCTATAAACAAGAAATTGTTCAGCCCCTCCTTTTTGGGGATAAAACTCTGATTTTAGATATATTTAAAAAACTCAACCTTGATTTTCAGGGAATTGAAATCATAGATGAAAAAGACAAAATAAAAGCTGCTGAGTTAGCCGTAAAATCTGTTCGTGCAAATGAATCTCAAATCCTGATGAAAGGAAATATCGGAACCGCGGATATTCTCAGGGCTGTATTGAATAAGGATTGGGGGCTAAGAAAAGGCGATGTATTATCGCATTTTGCATTGTTTGAACTTGAGCGCTATCATAAGGTATTGGCTGTTTCGGATGTGGCCATGAATGTAGAACCTGATTTGATGGGCAAGGTGGGTATATTGAAAAACTGTTTGGCTTGCTTACAAAAATTGGAAATAAAAAATCCCAAAGTTGCCATGCTTGCAGCCGTTGAGCTTGTAAATGCCGATATGAAATCGACTATGGATGCAGCCATGATTTCGAAAATGGCACAACGCGGACAATTAGGTTCTTGTATTGTTGATGGTCCTTTGGCTTGGGATAACGCAATTAGTGCGGAAAGCGCACATCACAAAAAAATTGTTAGTGAAGTAGCCGGCGATGCTGATCTTATTATTGTTCCAAACCTTGAAACCGGCAATGCTGTTTACAAAGCGATGATGTATTTTGCCGGAGCAAAATTGGCTGCGGTAATTTTGGGTGGCTTAGCGCCCGTAGTCTTAACCTCTCGCTCTGATTCCGATGAATCAAAATTGAATAGCATTTTGTTGGCCGCAGTTTGTTAAAAAAATGGAAAGTATCTATATCTTATCCTTAAACCCTGGATCAACATCTACAAAAATAGCTGTATATAGAAATAGTACAGCTATTTTTCTTAAAACCATCAATCATTCTCACGATGATTTAGCCAAATTCGAGAGAATTGCTGATCAGTATGAATTTCGCAAAACAGCAATTTTAAAGGAATTGGAAAACGCAGAAATTCGTATCGATGAATTATCCATCATCATGGGGCGTGGTGGATTGATAAAACCTATAGAATCAGGCGTATATGAGGTCAATGAGACCATGAAGAATGATCTCAAAAATGTAGCTTTTGGTGAACATGCCAGCGATCTGGGTGGATTGATTGCAGATGATATTGCCTCAAGTATCCCCGGAGCACGGGCGTTTATAGCCGATCCGGTTGTTGTCGATGAACTTGAACCTGTTGCTCGCTTTTCGGGGCATCCAGCGTTTACCCGAAAGTCAGTTTTTCATGCTTTGAACCAAAAAGCCATTGCCCGACAACATGCTGAAATTATGCTCCGCAAATACGAAGAAATGAATGTGATTGTAGCACATTTAGGCGGTGGAATTACCATAGGAGCGCATCAAAAAGGTCGTGTGATTGATGTAAATAATGGTTTAGATGGCGAAGGTCCGTTCACGCCCGAAAGGTCGGGAACTTTACCAACAGGAGCTTTGGTAAATATGTGTTACAGTGGACATTATACGAAAGAAAAAATAAAAAAAATGATTGTTGGGGAAGGAGGAATGTATGCCTACTTACACACAACTAGCGCTTATGAAGTAGAACAAAAAATCAAGGCGGGTGATGAGCTTGCTCTCTGGGTTTTTGATGCAATGACTTATCAGGTAGCTAAATGTATTGGTGAAATGTTTACAGTTCTCAAGTGCGAAGTGGATGCTGTTTTGCTTACCGGAGGCATAGCCAACAGCAAAATTTTTGTGAACAAAGTGATTGAGCGGGTTTTTAAAATTGCTCCCGTTTATGTCTATCCCGGAGAAGATGAACTAAATGCATTGGCACAGAATGGTTTGAAGGTTGCAAGGGGAGAGGTTATTCCCAAAATTTATGAATAAAACATTGAAAAAAGAAGAACTTAAAAAGTTTATTAAAAGCATAAAGTCAAACCCGCACGAAAAGCTTGATGAGTGGGTACATACATTGCACGAAGATGTCTTTTTGGAGGTGGATTGCCTTGCATGCGCCAAATGCTGCAAGGGTTACAGTCCTATTATCATCAATCGGGATATTGAACGAATTTCGAAAAAATTGAAGATGAAACCTTCCGAGTTTTATGAAAAGCATGTAACGGTCGATTCGGATGGTGAGATGATGTTCCAAAAGCAACCATGCATTTTCCTCGATCAGCATAATTATTGTGAGATTTATGATATCCGTCCAAGAGCCTGCAAGGAATATCCGCATACCGACAGAACCAATTTTGTGCAGATTCTGGAGCTAACAGCAAAAAACTATTTTATTTGTCCTGCTGTGGGCTTGATTTTGGATAGGCTAAAGGAAAAAATTAAAATGCGGTAAATTCAGAACTCATGAAGCTGTGTTTGAAAATAAGGACTTTATCAAAGTCAATTCGTAAACACAATTTGTAAACACAATTTTTGCACCTTTTTTCATTATGATCTTAATTCAAAATTATTCATAATAATACTTTGCGTTGTTTCAAGAGTTCTGACTTTACAATTTCAGCAGGATATTCCGCATTTGGCACTCAAAACGTTCTTGCGTAAATCTTTGTAAATAAGTATTGTATGCGTTTGTTTTCAACATATTCATTATGTACTCATTTTCTGATAATTCGCACATTGCTTGGAAGAGAGCCTGAGCATCATTTTTCGTAATAAGGATGCCATCTTTACCGTCCATTATCATCTCAGGAATTGCTCCTTCATCGCTTGCAATTACTGCTAAACCACATTGAAAAGCCTCTAGTATGACCAATGGAAAAGCATCAAACAAGGTTGGTAAAACAAACATATATGCAGATTGGAGTACTTTGAATTTTTCAGATCCAAATAATGGCCCTAATAAGGAAACGCTATCCACAATGGCTAATTCGATTAGCTTCTGTCCGATTTTATCGGCCATCTCAGGAGGATTTGGTGATCCAACTAAAATCAACTGATATTCAGGATGAATTTCTATAAATTTTGCAAAGGCTTCCAATAGGATCAAAACGCCCTTACTTTCTTGTAAGTGCGATAAAAAAACAATGTTTTTACTTTCAATGCTTTTTTCTATCTCAAATGTATGATCCATGATACCATTTTCAAGTACAAAAAGCTGTGAGTTTTTCAACTTGAGCCACTTGATTTCTCTTTCCATCAAACCATTAGAAAGGTGAATGATGTTGGAATGACTAAAAATCCATTCATAAAGTTTTTTTAACCAGGTTTTGTTACCAATAAAATTTTTTATCCCTTGTTGATGCAGATGATAAACGACTTTGCTGCCCGATATTCGAATAAAAAAACAGAAAAAAACATCGCGGAAAAATGCTTTACCCATTGGCACAATCGAAAAATAAACGATATGGGGTCTCCAAAAAAGTAAATTGAAAATCAATTTAAAACCAACACAAATAAAATGAATCAATTTTTTAATATTCAATGAATTAACACTTTCAATTTCTCCAAAAAGATTCATTTGGATTCTTTTTTTTTGATACCCTTCATGAATCTTCTCACTTTCATAAACCATTTTGTTTATGTAGCTAACACCATGCAATGGAGGTGGATACTGTATCAGATATAAAATTCTATTTTTTCTCATCTTTTTCCTTAAAATAGTTTTTCATTTGTGCGAAACCATTTATAAAATTTTCTATTGAACATTCCTTTAAAAAAGTGGCTCTTGCATTTTGAGAAAGCTTTTCTCTATATGTTCTATCCATTTTCATTTTGACAATTTCATCAACATAAATCAATGGATCGTCCTCTATTACAATCCCATTAAGATCATTTTTTACATAGACAATTTCGGGACTGTGAAAAGGGCCATTTTTTGTAGTTTGTGATGTTATTACGGGGCAAGCAAATGCAAAAGTTTCCACGACAGATAAGCCTAAATATCCTGGGTTAATGAGCAAATCAGAGCAATACAAGTACTTGGCATTCTGTATAATATCATAACTCATCCCATGATAGTGAATTTGGTTTTGATGATCTAAATTTTTTAATAACTGTAAATCGCTTCCTGATCCGATCACGTGCAGGTGTATTGTTTTTTCGCTGTTCAATAAATCCATCACTTTTGCAATAAAATTTATTCTTTTCGAAGGAATCACCCTGCCTATATACAAAAGATTGAAATATGAATCCATATTCAATTCCTTTCTCAGGTTTTGCCTGCCCTTTTTTTCCAAATCAGCGAAAATTTTGTTATATAAGATAGAATCGATTGTATTAGAGGCAACAAAAAGAGCTTGGTTTTTCCTTAGAAAAGGAGTAGCCTTTGTCATTCGATCCTGACTGTAAAATACGATTCCACTTGCAGAGTTGAGAAATTTCAAAAGCAATTTCCCCCTTAAGGATTGATAAGGATTCAGAATTTCATGATTTTCAATACCGTGTGTCCATACAACAAAATGATAACCGAAAAAGGGTTTTAACAATCTCAGGAGAAGGGAAGTCAAGTTTCCGAAAGCAGCTTCACAGAGAACAACCTTAGGTTTATGTTTTTTTAATACGCTAAATACATTCTGAATAAATATTTTCTTTTTCTTTGAAATCCAAAATCTGCGCGCTTTTTCATGAGGAAAGTCGATTTGGTTCGAAAAATCGGTCTGATCCGCCTCGCTACCATTATTGCTACAAACCACCATGATGTCTAACTTTTCATAGAGTGCCTTAAAAACAGGCAATCTATAAGCAGGTATCAACCTTTGAAAAATGAGTATTTTATAATCGTTCATTCTTTTTACGCAAGCTCACTAATTAAAATGAAAACTGCAAACCTAACATATAGCTTGCAGATTGAGGATAGATACCATAATCAATTCCGTTGCTGAGTGTGGGTCTGTCGCCAGACACAATTTGTTGCTGACTGCCTACCTCCGGATCATATCCTTTGTATTTGGTCAGAGTGAATGGATTCATGGCACTAAAATAAACACGTAATTTCGAAATATGCACTTTGGATAAAGTCTTCATTTTAAAATTATATGCTATGTGAATGTTTTTAATTCTCAGATAAGAACCATCTTCTATCCACCAAGATGAATGACGTGAGTTTTTGTTGGGATCTGTCACACTCGCACGGGGCATAGTAGTGGATGGATTTTCTGCTGTCCAGTACCATGCAACTTCGCGTAATTTATTGGGATCTTTTTCTGCTTCCTCGGTAATGTTTGAGGGTAAGCCTATGACTCTTCGATGTGCATCATAAATATCCATTCCTTTTATCCCCTGAATAAAAACGTTTAATTCAAAAGATCGATAAACTATATCCAAATTTATTCCATACAAAAATTTAGGAATAGAACTACCCATAAAAGTTTTGTCTAATTCAGTGATCTGATTATCATTATTCAGATCCTTAAATTTTATATCCCCGGGTCTTGCATGCTCCTGTTCAGGAGATTTTTTAATTTCATCTTCCGATTGAAAAATTCCTTCGGCAATATATCCATAGAAGGCTCCAACCGGATGATTTTCATCCGTTTTGGTGACATATTGTCCTTTGATTTCACCCCCATAAATAAAATCGGCTTTTCCCAGATCGATGACTTCATTGTATAACCACGAAAAATTGCTTGCAATATGATATGAAAATCTTGAATTCACTTTTTGTCGGAAAAGAAATGCAAATTCTAATCCTTCATTGAAGATTTTACCTACATTCATATATGGATAGGCATGTGGCAAAAGCCCCGAAAGGTACGAAACCGGTACTTTAATTAATATATCTTCGTTTTTCTTCCGAAAATAATCCACAGACATAATCAGCATATCTTTAAAAAGACCTAAATCGATTGCATAGTTGAATTGTTTTGAAGTTTCCCACTTGATATTAGTATTTCCAGAAGAAAGCAAAGGAACCTTACCACCAACTAAATGAGCAGGCGTGCCGAATGAATACATTGAATATTTTTCACTCGTTAGAACTGTTATATAACCATAATTTCCAATATCCTGATTTCCTGAAACACCATAACTAAAACGAAGCTTCAAATCGCTAATCCATTTAACTCTTTTTATAAAATCTTCCTGATTTATACGCCAGGCAACTGCAATAGCTGGAAATTGTCCAAAGCGAGACGAACCAAACCGGGAAGAACCATCGATTCTCATACTTCCTGTTATAAAGTATTTATTCATAAAATTATAATTGATTCTACCCAAATAGGATAATACTTTCCATTCTTGTTTTCCTTTACTGCTTGTTTCTGTCGTTATAAGAATATCCGGTATCTTCGGGTCTGGATATTTGATTATAGAGTAACTGTTATCTTTTGCATGGTAAGATTCTGCTGAATGCAACAGAGTGAAATCGAAATTATGCTTAAGAATTTTAAATCCATATCTAAAAATATTTTCAAGTACCCAAACTTTTTTATCCACTTCCAGATTCGCTAAACGATCCTGATTATTTGAACGTGAGCCCATTTTATAAATAGGTGTGTAATTTCGTTCATCATTGGAAGAGTAGTCGCCACCTAAATTGAAACGATATGTGAAATCTTTCAGAATTCTATATTCAGCATAAATATTTGCCAATATTCTAAAAACTTGCAATGAGTTGTCTTTGAGCAACAACTCGCCAAGAATATTGGTGTATTCGTTTATCCCGTTTACTTCGGATGTAGGACCGGCAAATTCCTGAGGATTTTCAGGATTGTAAACCGGCATGAGCGGGGAGGCAGAGCTGGCCAGACGAAATGCTATTTTATCGGTCTCGTTGATTCCTGTATTTTGTAAAATTTTCGATACATTGATGGATTCTCCCACTTTAAATTTTGGAGAAATTCGCCAGTCACAATTCGACTTCACGGAATACCTTTTTAGATCCGTACTTTTTAGCGTGCCTTCCTGATTCAAATATCCGAATGAAAAAAAATGATTGAATTTTTCCTTGCCCTGACTCAATGAGAGGTAGTAACTTTGATGAAATGCTGTCTGAGATATTTCATCTTGCCAGTCAGTATTGACAAGGGAAACCTTGGGATTATTGAAATTATCTGAAATTGCAATTGAGCCAGAGTTTTGGTACATACTTTTCGTAAAATCAACATATTCCGTAGAGTTCATCAAATTAAGTTTTCGGGTAATTTTTGAAAATCCAAAATAAGTAGAGAATTCAATTTTTCGGCCCAAAGATTTACCTCGTTTTGTGTTGATAATGATAACACCATTGGCACTTCTTGCCCCATAAATTGCAGTCGCTGCGGCATCTTTAAGAATTTCAACAGATTCAATATCTTCCGGATTGATCGCATTTAAACCATTCAAATTCTCATCAATATCATTCACAATCGGCACACCATCGAGAATGTAAAGTGGATCAGTTGAATTTATCGTCCCGGTTCCCCTTATTTTGACAGAAATAGGCGCACCGGGTCTGCCTGAACTTGCCATAACAAACACACCGGGAATATTTCCCTGCAACATCTTATCAATGCTGGTTATTCCTTGCATATTGGATATACTTTTGGGCGAAAGGCTACTAACAGCCCCTGTCAGATTATTTCTATCCACAACACCATAACCAACAACAACAACTTCATTAAGGGTTTTACTTTCTTCCAATTCTACTTTCAACCTTGAACTCTTTTTGACTTCAATTTTTTGGGTTTTAAATCCAAAAATATTAAAGACCAATCCTGTATTTCCGGCTGGAAGATCGATCTTAAAATAACCCAGTGTATCGCTTAGGGTGTATTTGTTTCTGTTTTCAGCAAAAATGGCTACCCCTGCCAAGGTTTCGCCTGTTACCAATGAAAAAACCTGTCCTTCAATTCTTACCGATTGAAGACTATCAGCAGGATCTGTTTGTGGTTCGCTTTTTCCGAAAAAACTCCTTCGTTTTATCTTGGGCTTCAAGAAAATAACATAGTATTTATATGAAATTTGCTCAAAGGAAATATCGAATTTCTTTTCAAGAATTGTAAGCCTTGTATTCAGATTTTTTGATTCGAAATAGTTCTTTGGCAGATTGGCAGATAGGTTGTTGATCATTCCTGTCTCGTAATTGAACGAAATCTGGAACTCATTTTCCAGTTCATTGAGCAGGTTGTACAAATACTTTTTTTTGAAATCAATTGGAATGTTATTTTCCTGACCTTTAGCACACAAGACTGTAATGGAAAGAACAATTCCCAAAAAAAGTTTTATAAGTTTTGCCATCAAACAGGTTTTTAAAATCCTCTTCAAAATTAACAAACCATTTTCAAATCAAAACGATCTTTTCAATTTTTATCTGGATGGCTTGAAATAGATAACCTGATCTTTCAGGCGAACCTGTATGCCAAAGGTTTTTCCAACTGTTTTTAGAAGAACCTCCAGATTATCGGCAGGAACTTTTCCATTCATCTTTCTTGTAGCCAATGTTTTATCTGCGATTATGGTTTTTAAGCCATAGGTTTCTTCAATTCTTTGGGCTATTTCTTGAAGTGTTATATCATTGAATATAAGTATTTTATCTGTCCATGAAGAATATATACCCGGCTCAACTTTTTTAAATACTTCCGTCTGAGATTCTTTTGAAAACTGAAAGAAATCTCCGGGCTTCATGTAAACAGCGTTTGTATAGCTTTCTTTGGTGTATTTTATTTGTACTACCCCTTGGTTCAAAACCACAGATGTGTTATTATTTCTGTTTCTTACATTGAACTTGGTTCCTGTCACTTCAATTTTCAAATCATTTGTATAAACTACAAATCTCGAATTGAAAGGAGTTTTTCGAACATCAAAAAATGCTTCTCCTTCAATCCAAACCTCTCTTTTTTCTTTGTTTTCCCAATCGGGCAAATATGTGATGGATGAATTTGCATTTAGATAAACAATGGATTTGTCGGGGAGTTCAATTCTCTTTATTTCTCCATAATTGCTAAATTCCTTATTTTGATTCCAAACATTAGAAATTAAAGTAATGACAGACCCTAAAGCCATTAGCCCAATAAATATAGCTGCAATGCGGAGTAGCGTTCTACTTTTGAATTTGCTTTGTTTTGTGAGAATTAGGGTATTTTGCTTAGAAAACGATAACAACTTTTCAAAGCCCATTTCAATTTCAGAATCAGGTATCTCCTTTTCCTCAACCTGAAAGGAACGAACAACTTGTTTTGCAGAATTTATTAAGGGTTCTTTCGATTGATGCTTTTTTGTCCAATTTTCCCAATAAGCATTGTCTTGATCATTAGGAAAGAGCACCCAGCGAATAAAACGATTATCCGATGCAAAATCTTCGATATTGTAATCTGCCATTTTCATAATTGTAGCTTGGTAAAAGTTCCATAATTAGCAAGATTTGTAGTTTGCCATGATTTTGCTTTTACTATTATAAGACAATTCCTCCCCAAATGTACTCATGTAAATATAGAAAAAAATATTGTTCAATCCAAATGCTTCCATATTATCTTTTATGTCTTTGATCGCTTTATATATCAAAGTTCTTGCCGATTGATAATTGATTGACATTATTTCACAAATTTCTTCATAATCCAAATTATGATAATACTTTAGGTAGATGGCTTCCTTCTGTCTTTCTGTCAAAGAATTCAGTGCATTTGCCAATTTTTCCCGGATTGATTTTCGATTTTCTTTAAAAATCAATGAGTTTTCAACAGTAAAATAAGGCTCAAAATTGATTTTCTTAATTTCGAGGTGATATTTTTCTCTCACCACCAATTTTTTCAATTCCTTGACTATTTTGTTTCGCAGCGATCTAAGTAGGTAAAAACGAATATTATCCGTATCACTCAGATTGTTTTTTAATCTAATGATATCGTAAAAGGTTTCCTGAACCATATCACGAATAAACTCATCATCATTAGCAAATTTTCTTCCGTAGTTATAAAGAGACTGATAATGAGTTTTATAAATAATATTCAAGGCATCCTCTTTATTTTCCTTTAGAGCTTTCCAAAGTTCAAAGTCGGTTTCATATTTATTGCTATTCGTTTGGTTCATATATCATTGATAAATATAGTAAAATTTATCCTAAAAAATAAAATGAAATGAAGATTGATTTTCGCCAACATTTGAATAATAATTTAAATCAGCAAATCACCTGAACCTATTATTTAAATTTACAATAATTAAGGTTAAATAAGAATTGCAAACCCGGCAAAAATAGAAATAATTTCTATTGATATCATATTTTTAAAATTCCTGCTGGTTTTTTTACAATTTAATCCTTAAAAACTTTTGAAATTTTTTGCTTTCATTTGTTTCCCTGGCGAATTAAACAATAAACTTTCATTCCGTAAAAAAATATTACTTTGAAAGAAAGACACAAGCCAGAATTTTGTCCCCTAAAAAAAAGAAATAAAATTTGAATGTCGTTTCGCTTTTTTTAAGTTCTTTGGAAAATATACATATTAACGTAACTTAAAATTCAATAATAGTGTGAATTATATAAGCAATTAAAATAATAGTGTAATACAGATCTGTTTTATAGTTCTCATCTTTATCCATGTGAAAATTTGATTTTAGAGCATGAATTACAAAATTCTTCATAAGCCTGGGTGCTGAGTTTACTCCAATAATTTGAATTCACATTTTGTGTGAATGATGTAGCAAATATCTCTAATTATAAATGCCTTTCATCGTAAAGGTTACCATTTTTATTCCATTGTGAAACTTCAGTAATTAAAAAGCTTATGTGTTTTTCCGCCAGTGCAAGTTTTGGTGCAGCAGTAGTACTTTCTGCAATAGGAGTAGCTGCAATAAAAAAAGTGCAACATCCTTCACAAATTCTATTTGCAAGTATTCCTCTACTTTTTGCAATACAGCAAATTTCGGAAGGTATCTTATGGCTAACCCTACCAAATCCGGAATATGCTGGATTGTCGCAAGTTATGACATACGTTTTCTTGTTCTTTGCACAATTTTTTTGGCCTTTATGGGTTCCTATCGCCATTTTAATGCTTGAAAGAGAAGATAAGCGAAAAAAAATTCAAAAAGTATTGATCGGAATAGGAGTAATCGTTGCTTTCTATAGTGCCTATTCCCTGATATCATTTGATTTGCATGCAAATATAGTTGGATATCACATAACATATACCGTTGATAATCCTGACCCGCTAAGAAAATTTGGTGGTATTTTTTATTTTATTGCAACTGTAGTGACTCCTTTCTTTTCGCATATCAAAAGAATGTGGATGTTTGGTACTTCTATTTTCATTTCTTATGTAATTACAGCAATATTCTACGACCATTATGTAGTTTCTGTTTGGTGCTTCTTTGCATCAATCATAAGCATATCTATCTATGCCATAATGATCGAAATTAGAAATATGAACAAAGAAGTTTCTGTAAATAATTAATTTATTATAAAATTCATAATTCGAACAATCATCATTCATTTTGTAAAAAAATATTTCTTTGAATGAAAGATTATTTGTTTATTGCATTTTCATTTCAGAAACTCTGATTTTTTTCGATAATCCATTTTTTTTGAATATGAATTAGTTTTAAATCTTGTAAAGAATTGAATTTCAGATTATAGAAGGCAGACCAAATTAATTATTCCGTTTTATATGAAAGTAAATGAAGATATAACAAAACTTTACAATATCTCATGGAAGAATGCGATTGAAAACCAGCATGAAGATTTTGGTGATCTATATCTTACAATTCAATTTCTACAGGAAATTGATCCTATATCTATAGAAGACAATATGCTTGAAATAGGCTGTGCTGTTGGAAAGCTTGTAAATTTTTTATATGAAAAGGGTTACCGAAATATACAAGGTATAGACATTGCAGCAAGTGCCATAGAATATGGAAAAAGCCTTTATCCTCATTTAAATCTTCAACAAGGACAAGCCTATCCGCTAAATTTCCCAAATGAAACTATCGATACTTGTCTTTCATTTGATGTGGTCGAGCATATCGAAGACATAGGCGCCCATTTCAAAGAAGTCCACAGGATTCTGAAAAAGAAGGGAAAATATATATTCCAAACGCCGAATCTTTTTTCTAACTCCGTTTTTGAAACGATCAACTCGAGAGGTTTTCAATGGCGTAAATATCATCCCTCTTTACAAACAATTTGGTCTTTGAAAAGAAATTTGAAGAAAGCTGGTTTCGAAAGATTTGAGTTTCACAAAATATCTCCTGTTAGCGAACATAAAACAAAGCAATTACCCGGATTTTTGAAGCAAATTTTTAAATGTATTCCATGGAAAAATCTTCCCATGTTTATGCAAATTGGCTTCTATACTGTTGCATATAAATCAGAATAATTAGCAATAAATTCTTAACCTTATATATTTGATCGATAAAACGCTGCAAGAGTTTTCCTAAATAATTAACGAAACCACATTGTTTTAGCATATCAGAAAATTACCCCATTTACTTGGATATTAATCCACGATTTCAAAATACCTCTCTATTTCGTCATAAAATTCGGTGTCCTGTGCATAAATACATAACGACTGCCGATTTTCCCGCATAAAAATTAGGTTAATATATACTGCATTTTTGGGTGTTTCATCTGACTAACATAAGCCAGAATTTTGTCCCTAAAAAAAAGAAATAAAATATTAAAAATAATTCGATTTTTTCTTCAAAAATAAAAAAAACTATTGTATGTTTGCATCAGCACAGCACAGGATAGTATAGTTGTAATAAACTTAAAGTATGATATTTAATTCAATTATTGACGGGAAGAAAACAAAATTGCAGTCCACGATTGAGGTGATTGAACAATCCATCTCTATGGAGCAATTCAAAATTGGCGATGCTTTGCCCTCAGTAAATATTTTAAGCAAAGAACTGGGTGTATCGAGAGACACTGCCTTTAAGGCATACAAAGAATTAAAGCGAAGAGGTGCAATCGATTCCACTCCAACAAAAGGTTACTATGTATTAGGAAACAATATAAGAATTTTATTATTTTTAGATCTTTACAGTCCATTCAAAGAGTTGTTATACAATTCATTGCAGAAAAATCTTCCTGAAAATCACAGAATTGATTTGGCTTTCCACCATTACAATAAGGAAGTATTTGAATTGGTAGTTGATAGTAGTTTTGGCAAATACAATTTTTATCTTGTCATGAATTTTGACAACAAAAAACTTCATTCTAAATTAAAAAATATAGATCCAGGAAAACTATTGCTATTGGATTTTGCCGATTTTGATACAGACAAGTATTCCTACATTCGACAGGATTTTGCCGAAAATCCATACCAGTGCCTTATGGATGAAAAAGAGCGTATCGCAAAGTATAACAAGATTGTTTTCTATAGTCCTATCGACAATGAGCACCCAGTCAAAACTGTAGAATATTTAAAGAAGTTAGCAAAGGAAATTCATCAAAGTTTTGAAAGAGTTCACTGGCTCGAAAATCGTTTACAGCTAGATTCACTTTATATATGTACCAGACAAAAGGATCTTGTTGAACTTTTAAAAAAAGCAAAAGACCAAAATCTGATTTGTGGGCAAGATTATGGCATTATCGTTTACAATGATAACCCAATGTATGAATTTATCGAAAACGGTATTACGGCAATCTCTGTTGATTTTGCTCAAATGGGAATATTGGCTTCAGAATTCATCAAAACTCGTAAAAAAATTAGTGAAACGATTCCAACGAAATTAATTTTAAGAGGTTCATTATAATATGGAATAATAATTTAATATCTTTGAAAATGACTACTCAATATCCTAAAATTGGAATACGCCCAACGATCGATGGTCGTTTGGGCGGTGTGCGCGAATCCTTGGAAGAGCAAACAATGCGAATGGCAGAGAATGCTGCAAAGTTCTTATCCGAAAATCTATTTTACCCCAATGGGCAACATGTTGAATGCGTTATTGCAGACTCTTGCATTGGCGGGGTAAGTGAAGCTGCTAAAACAGCAGAAAAGTTTGAAAGAGAGGGGGTTGGTATTTCACTTACTGTAACGCCTTGCTGGTGTTATGGCAGCGAAACCATCGACATGAATCCTTGGATTCCAAAAGCAATCTGGGGTTTTAATGGAACAGAACGTCCTGGTGCTGTTTATCTTGCTGCTGCATTGGCTGGTCATAATCAGAAAGGAATTCCTGCCTTTGGAATTTATGGAAAAGATGTACAAGATGCTGGTGACAATAATATTCCCAAAGATGTGCAAGAGAAATTACTCATCTTTGCACGAGCAGGACTTGCTGTATCAATTATGCGCGGTAAATCTTATATATCAATGGGTTCTGTATCAATGGGTATAGCGGGTTCAATCGTTAATGAAGATTTTTTCCAGAACTATTTAGGTATGCGCAACGAATATGTTGATATGACTGAATTTACCAGACGTATCAATCAAAATATTTTTGATCCAGAAGAATATAATAAAGCAATAGCTTGGGTAAAGAAAAATTGCAAAGAAGGTGCTGATTTAAATCCAGCATCCAAACAAAAATCACGTGCGAAAAAAGATGAAGAATGGGAATTTGTTGTGAAAATGACGCTTATTGCTCGCGATTTAATGATTGGAAATCCTAAACTCACACAACTTGGATTTGGTGAAGAAGCATTGGGACGAAATGCCATAGCAGGTGGTTTTCAGGGGCAACGTCAATGGACGGATTATTTTCCCAATGGTGATTTTATGGAGGCTATTTTAAATTCTTCCTTTGATTGGAATGGCATTCGTGAACCATATATTTTAGCAACTGAGAATGATTCCTTGAATGGTATTTCAATGTTATTTGGAAAACTATTAACAGGAACTGCACAAATTTTTGCTGATGTGCGCACATATTGGAGTCCAGATGCAATTGAACGTGTTACTGGCAAAAAACTAAGCGGTTTAGTAGCAAATGGAATCATTCATTTGATCAATTCAGGCCCAGCAGCTTTAGATGCCACAGGCGAACAAAGTGATGAAAATGGCAATCCTCTTATCAAACCATTTTGGAAAATTAGTAAACAAGAAACTGAAAAATGTTTGTCTGCAACAGAATTTTGTCCAGCTATTACTGAGTATTTCAGAGGTGGTGGATATTCAACGCGATTTCTTTCAAAAGGGGGGATGCCGGTAACCATGTTGCGCATCAACTTAGTAAAGGGGCTTGGACCTGTTTTACAAATAGCAGAAGGCCATACCGTTGAAATAGACAAGGATGTGCATGATACATTAGACAAAAGAACAAATTTCACATGGCCAACCACATGGTTTGCTCCCAGAATCAATGGGAAAGGTGCATTTTCGGATGTTTATAGTGTAATGGCAAACTGGGGTGCAAATCATGGTGCTATTAGTTATGGTCATATTGGCGCAGACTTAATCACGCTTGCATCCATGTTGCGAATCCCTGTTTGCATGCACAATGTTGAAGACCAGAAAATTTTTCGTCCTTCAGCATGGGCTGCTTTTGGTCAAGATTTGGAAGGAGCTGATTTTAGAGCGTGTGCTACATTTGGTTCCTTGTATTAATTTGACAAAATGCTAATTTACTATGATAATTGTGCAATAGTACAGTGATTTGAAAATAAGTGTGACCTGTAAGTGTTTGCTAAGTTTATTTTTAACAGGTCGCACATATATCACCGAATGATGTTACTTTTTGCTATATTATTAACATGGGATTAATAGCAGACTTTAATTTCAACATTTTTATTAACTTCAAAAAGTAAAATTAAATTAAATTTACAAATTTTTTACCATGAAATTTACAAAAGTTTTATTCGCCATTATATTGCTTTGCAATACTTTGTTAGCTCAAGACCGTTATGATGAAATAATGAAACGCACACAATGGTGGCGAGATGCTCGTTTTGGAATGTTTATACATTTTGGTGCTTATGCTGTAGCTGGGCGCGGCGAATGGGTAAAATCTGTGGAAAAAATGACTACAGAACAGTATCAGGTATATGTAGATGAATTTATTCCTCTGGATTTCGATGCAAAAAAATGGGCTAAAATTGCCAAAAATGCTGGGATGAAATACGCTGTATTGACGGCAAAACATCATGATGGTTTTTGTATGTTTGATAGTAAATTAACAGATTATAAACTTAGTAAACGATTTGGTGGACGAGATTTAGTTCGTGAATTTTTAGATGCGTTTCGTGCCGAAGGTCTTAAGGTGGGCTTATATTATTCTTTGATAGACTGGCACCATCCAGACTATCCCAATGTTGGCAATCATCCACAAAATGGAAATGCTGATTGGAACAAAAAAACATACAATTGGGATAATTATTTAAAATACATGCATGGGCAAGTTGAAGAATTATTACGTGATTATGGGAAAATCGATTTAATGTGGTTCGACTATTCTTTTGAAGAATATGAAGGAGTCAAATGGGGTGCGGATGAAATATTAAAAATGATTCGAAAATACCAATCAGAAATGATAATTAACAATCGCATGGGGCATAATGGACCTGGAACGCCTCTAAAATGGGGTGATTTTACAACACCCGAACAAAGCATACCCGAAGATGCGCCCAAAGATGAAAAAGGTCGAATTATACCTTGGGAAACTTGTCTAACTCTGAACAACAACTGGGGGTACAACCACTTTGATAATGACTGGAAATCGGCTGAGGTTCTTATTCAAGCCTTAATTGCTTGTGTTAGCAATAATGGTAATTTATTATTAAATGTTGGGCCAGATGGAAGAGGTAACATCCCTTCTGCAAGCGTAAAAATACTATCCGAAATTGGCGATTGGATGCAGTCCAATAGCGCAAGTATATACGGTTGCGGATCTAGCTTTTTGCAAAAGACAAGTTGGGGTCGGTTCACTCAAAAAGGAAACACCCTATATGCACACTGGATGCACTCCATCATAGGACCTTTGAATATTAAAGGAATTTCAGATAAAGTAAAAATGGTTACCTTGCTTTCTAGTGGTACTGAACTGCCTACGGAAAGAAATTGGTGGGGTAGTAAAGGAGATGATAACTTTTTTATAAATTTAGATAAACCGATACACTTTACTTTTCCTTTACCGAGTTGCGCAAGCACGGTGATTAAAATGGAAATGAAATAATGAAGTAATTTGCAAATGTTGCTGTAAAGAAGTATAAATTTCATATGAGAAATTTAGCATATTAGTATATTAGTATATCTGTATATTAGTATATTAGTATATTAGTATATTAGTATATTACAAAATCAGCACATTTAAATAAATAAAATATGAAACGTATAATCTACATTTTAAATATTATTATGTTATTTTTGACCATAGGTTGCAATCAGCGTAAGCAAAATGAAAAAAAAGATTACAACAAAGTTTATACTGGTGAGAATTTGAACCGACTGGCTTTTCCACTGGGAGGAATGGGAGCAGGTATGATTTGTATAGAAGGAAACGGCTGCATTTCTAACGTATCTGTGCGGCACAAGCCCGATATTTTTAACGAACCCTATATGTTTGCATCCATTGCAGTTCGTGGTGCGAAGCACGGAGCTAAAGTATTAGAAGGTTCTGTACCCAAGCACAAAATTTTTGGTAGCCCCTTAACTGGAAATGGTGCTGGATCCAATTCTTATGGGCTTCCCCGTTTCGATGAAGTGACATTTGAAGGAATTTTCCCATTTGCCAACTTATCATTGAAAGACAAGGATATACCCTTAGAAATAAAGATTAAGGCATGGAGTCCGTTTACTCCTTGTGACGAAAATAATTCCAGCCTTCCTTTGGCTGGGCTTGAATATACATTTACAAATACCACTGATTCCGTGATAGAAATGGTTTTTGCATATCATTCTCAAAATTTTATGCGAATATCTCATCCAGGTATATGGGGAATTGAATATGAAGAGAAAGGTGACTCCGTTCAGCGTATTAAAAATGGTTTCGTTTTATCTCAATCTTGTTTTCCAGATAAACCGCACTTCAAAGGTGATTTTGCAATTTTCACACAAGAAGAGGCTATTGTTGATTATTGTTGGTTTCGAGGTGGTTGGTTCGATGGACAAACCCAGCTATGGAGAGATGTTGAAAGCATGGCACTTCCTTCAGATACAAATACAACTTGTTCTACTGCTGCTTCTTTATACATTCCTGTAAAGCTAAAAAAAGGGGAATCGAAAACGATTCATCTTATGTTTGCGTGGTATGTGCCGCACTCTGACCAACATTTTGGACCCGCAGAAATAAAACCTGTTAAAGATTGTTCTATGGGTTGTGATCCGAAAAACGGTTGTTCATCTGAATTCACTTCGCAATTTTATGAACCTTGGTATTCTGGCCAATTCAAAGATATTTTTGAACTTGTAAATTTCTGGAATCGTAAATATGAAGACTTATTTCAAAAGTCTCAAAAATTTAGTCAGACATTTTTTTCGTCTGATTTACCAATGGATGTTTTGGAGGCTGTTTCAGCTAATTTATCGATACTAAAGTCTCCGACAGTATTAAGACAAAAAGATGGGAAATTATATGCATTTGAAGGCTGCTTTGACTCTGGAAGTGGTTGTTGCCAAGGTTCGTGTACACACGTGTGGAACTACGCACAAGCAATTCCACATTTATTTCCAGCTTTAGAACGAAGTTTGCGGGAAACCGAGTTTTTAATAAACCAAGATGAAAAAGGTCATCAAAATTTTAGAGCCGCATTACCCATCGCTCCAACAGACCATGGATGGCACGCTGCGGCAGATGGACAAATTGGCGGTTTTTTGAAAATTTACCGAGATTGGCATATTTTAGGAGATACGGAATGGCTACGAAAAATTTGGCCTAAAGTGAAAGCAAGTTTTGAATTCAGTCAAAAACACTGGGATCCAAAAGAAAAGGGAATACTTGAAGAACCACATCATAATACCTACGATATTGAGTTTTGGGGACCTGATGGAATGTGTACAAGTATCTACCTCAATGCTTTGCAAGCTATGATTGAAATGAGCAAAGCAATGAACGAAGATACTGAGCAATACGAAGTTCTTTTGGCAAAAGGGAAAAAATATATGGAATCTGAATTATATAATGGAGAATATTTTTTCCAAAAGGTGGTTTGGGAGGGTTTGGTTGCGCCTAATCCCTTGAAAAAACCATGGAACATTGATTATTCAAGCGAAGCATTGGAATTGCTCAAAAATGAAGGACCCAAATACCAATATGGGAATGGTTGTCTTTCGGATGGAGTTATTGGTGCTTGGTTTTCTGATGTTTGCGGTTTGCCAGGGGTTTTAGATAAAACTAAAATTAAAAGCCATCTAAATGCGGTTTATAAGTACAACTTCAAAAACGACTTGTCGGATCATGTGAATCCACAACGTTCTGGATTTGCTGTAGGTAAAGAAGGCGGATTAATACTCTGCACCTGGCCCAATGGCAAGCAACCCACATTGCCTTTTGTTTATAGCAATGAAGTATGGACTGGAATAGAATATCAGGTAGCAGCTCACCTGATAATGAATGGAGAAGTTGAAAAAGGACTGAATATTGTTCGTGCGATACGAAGCAGATACAATGGTATGGTTCGGAATCCATTTAATGAATACGAATGTGGACACTGGTATGCAAGGGCTTTGTCAAGCTATAGTTTACTACAGGCATTTACAGGATTACGATATGATGCACTAACTAAAACACTGTATATTGATTCAAAAATAGGCAAAAATTTTAAGAGTTTTATTTCTACTAATACGGGTTATGGTTTAGCTGGTCTTAAAGATGGGAAACCATTTATTGATGTAGTTTACGGAAGAATCGATGTGCAAAAATTTGAAAACAAATCTAATTAAAAATATAACAGATTCTATTAACTTAAAAAAACAAACATGAATCCAAAAGTAATTTTTATAGTAGCAAACTTAATTTTAATAATGAGTTGTATGACAGAGAAAAAGAACTCCAAGGGAACTTATGGTTTTGACCTGACTTTCTTGGGAAAATATCACAAAAATCTGATAGAACTAAAAGATTCGACTGGTAAGTCTGCCATTATCATTTGCCCTGATTATCAAGCGCGAGTAATGACTTCCACATCTCAAGGAGAATCTGGTTTTAGTTTCGGATGGGTAAATTATAAACTTATTGAATCTGGTAAAAAACAAGAGCATATTCATGCTTTTGGTGGTGAAGAGCGCTTTTGGTTGGGGCCAGAAGGGGGACAGTTTTCGTTTTATTTCAAAAAGGGCGAAGCATTTGAATTTAAAAACTGGGAAGTGCCAAAGGAAATAGATACAGAAACTTTTGAAATCGTTTCCGTTAGTGCGTCTAAAGCAAGCCTAAAAAAAGAAATGCACCTTACGAATTATTCAGGAAATGTTTTTGATATTTTAGTTGAAAGAAGCATTAACTTGTTAGATAAAAATGAAATTCAAAAAAAACTTGGTATTTATCTTAGCGATAAGGTTGATTATGTCGCTTATCAAACTGAAAATAAACTCACAAACAAGGGAACATCGGCATGGGATACAATTACAGGTATGCCGTCTATTTGGTTGTTGTGTATGTTTACGCCATCAGAATCAACAGTTGTAGTTGCTCCCTACAACAATGATAAAACACTTAAATCTAATGTTGTAAATGATATGTATTTTGGAAAGGTTGGAAACGACCGTTTGCAAGTGAAAGACAAAGTGATTTTATTTAAAGCAGACGGAAAAAAGAGGAGTAAAATTGGCTTAAATTATGAGCGCGCCACCGATATTATTGGAAGTTACGATTATGCTAGTGGTAATTTAACCATTTTGCAATACAACAAACCAGCAACAGCTCAAAAATACGTTAATTCAATGTGGGAAATTCAAAAAGAACCTTTTGTGGGAGATGTGGTTAATTCATATAACGATGGAGCTGTTGATGGTGGCGAAGGAGCAGGATCTTTTTATGAATTAGAAAGTTCATCTCCGGCAGCCAATTTACAGCCTAATCAATCCTTGATTCATTATCAGAGAATATATCACTTTCAGGGCAAACAAGATGAAATTGGATTGATCACAAATAAATTATTCGGAATCAATATCTCAGATATAAAAATGTAAATTATTTGATAAATAAAATCCCGAAAATAATTAATTTTATTTTAGGACAAAATGATTTTATTTTAACACAAAACGAATTATTCAAAAAGTTTAATCCATAGAAATTAAGTAAACGATTATTCATCATGATTTCGAGAACCCTCATTCTTTTTATACTTCTCTTTGCATCGAGCAAATTGATTTCTCAAACCTACGAAGCCACTTGGGATTCATTGGATAAACGTCCTGTAGCACAATGGTTTAAAGATGCTAAATTTGGCATCTTTATCCACTGGGGACCTTATTCAGTACCCTCATATCGACCTGCTGAAAACGGGAAATTTGATGGTGTTTATTCTGAATGGTATGGACCGGATGTGCAATACAAACCTTGGCGAAACGATAGTTTTCATGTCAAAAATTATGGCAATAATTTTGAATATAGGGATTTTGCAAAATTATTTAAAGCAGAACTTTGGCAACCAAAACAATGGGCAGAAATAATTCATAATTCTGGTGCCAGGTATGTTGTTTTCACCACAAAACATAGTGACGGATTTTGCAACTGGCCAACCCAAGACCCTGTGTCGAAATATTGGAATTCTGGCGAAACTGGTCCTAAACGAGATTTAGTTGGAGACCTTACGCAAGTTATACGTGAAAAAGGTTTGAAAATGGGGTTTTATTACAGTTGGCTCGAATACGAAAATATGGATTCGACTGTATGGCCTCATAATCCTGCTTTGGCCGCAGAGCGCACGGGATTTTATATTCCTGAAGCAATTTTTAAAAAGTACACGGTCGGCGATAAGCGTTATGTAGAACATTGTCATTTTCAAATGAAAGAATTGATAAACAAATATAAACCCGACCTTTTGTGGGGCGATGCAACATGGGACAGATCTGCTGATTACTGGCAAAGTGAAAAATTACTTGCTTGGGTTTTCAACGAATCTCCCGTTAAAAATGAAATTGTTGTAAACGATCGTTGGGATAACACAGAAAAAAAGCACGGTGGATATGTAACAACGGAGTATGGTAGCGGAATTGAAACCATCGAAAAAGGCCGTCCATGGGAAGAATGCCAGGGAATTGGATACTCATTTGGTTACAATCGTGCCGAAAATTTGAACCAATATAAGACTTCGAAAGAATTAATAAAACTCTTGGTGGAAACTGTTAGCAGAGGTGGTAATCTTTTATTGAATATTGGTCCTGATGCGGATGGAACTATTCCGGTTATAATGCAAGAACGTTTAGCTCAAATCGGGAAATGGCTTTCTACCAATGGCGAAGCAATCTATGGTACAATTCCTTACAAAATTGGTGTTTTACATACCGATTCTTCTAATGTTTTTTTTACTTTTAATAATAATGCAATCTATGCAATCTGCACAAAGCTTCCTCAAATTGACTTTGTTTTTTCCAATTTAGATTTCGTAGGTAAACCGAAGGTTAGTATGATAGGTTTAAATAAAAAAATCGATTTTTCTTATAAAAAGAATGAACTAAGAATTATCATCCCAAAATTATCCCCGGATGATTATCAGGATGCTTATGTATTTAAAATTGAAAACATAACAAATTAGCAAAACAAGCAAATTAATAAATTTAAAAAATGGAATTTAAAAAATCGTCATTGGTAAGTATTAACGGCAGAAGTCTATTAGTACCTTTTATCTTAGTTACAAGTTTGTTTTTTCTTTGGGGTTTTGCGCACAGTCTTTTAGATGTTCTGAACAAACATTTTCAGGATATCTTAGGAATAACCAAAGCCAAATCGGGTTGGATTCAAGCAGCCCTTTATGGTGGATATGCCGTGATGGCTATTCCGGCAGGATTGATAATGAATAAGTTTGGTTATAAAAAAGGAATTTTGCTTGGATTGATAACCTATTCATTTGGTGCTTTTTTGTTTTTACCAGCAAGTTATGCACAATCTTTTGAAATTACATTGATTTGCTTGTTTGTCATTGCGTGCGGATTAACTTGTTTGGAAACTGCAGCAAATCCGTATTCAACTGTTTTAGGACCAAAGGAAAGTTCTGCACAACGTTTAAATCTCTCTCAATCTTTCAATGGATTGGGTTGGATCATGGGACCACTGATCGGTGGATTGTTGATTTTTGGAAATTCTAAAGCGGGTGAAGATCAATTTTTTAAAGTTGCAGTTCCTTATTTGATCGTTGCAGTTGTGGTATTATTAGTCGCAATATTGTTTTTCTTTGCTAAATTGCCCGAAATCAATGAAGAAGAAACTATAGATAATAATTCTGTTCCAACGAGAAAATCAAAATGGGCTTACAAGCATTTCAAATTGGCCATTCTTGCCCAGTTTTTATATGTTGCAGCTCAAACTGGGATCAATAGCTTTTTTATAAATTATACCACTGAAAACATTCCTGGGTTAAGCGACGAAAGGGCGGCCTATCTTTTATCTTTAGGGTTTGTCTTTTTTATGGTTGGACGATTTTCCGGTAGTATTTCCATGCGATGGCTTAAGGCTCAAAATTTGCTTTTGGCTTATGCGATTGTAAATTCGGTTTGTATGCTTTTGGTTATTGCCGGTTTAGGTTGGATTTCCATCGTTGCACTTTATGTTACCTATTTTTGTATGTCTATTATGTTTCCAACGATCTTTGCGCTTGGCTTAAAAGATTTAGGTTTACATACAAAGAAAGCAGCATCTTTTTTGGTTATGTGCGTTGCGGGTGGTGCCATTTGTCCTATGTTCATGGGGTGGATTGCCGACATTTCTTCGATGGCCATTGGTTTTGTAGTTCCCATGATTTGTTTTATCTATATTGCATATTTCGGTTGGAAAGGTTACAAAATTGTATAATTCTGAAATTTGAAGTCCCAGAAAGGATGTAAGTATTCGCCCTTTCTGGAACTTATATTAGCGGTTTATATTATAGATATTCAATTATTTAATTCTAATTTTCTTTTGTCCTCTTGACTTGACAAAAACGATCGAAAAAATAAGAATAAAATAGAGGCAATTGTTTTTCAGAAATTATTTTGTCACCAAGAAATTACCCGATACATTATCATTGTCAATCCACTCAAGCTATATATCTCCGAGTTAGTGCCTTGATTACAGATTTTTGGTTGCATTTTTTCACTATTCCAAAAAACCTTCATTTCTTACATTATTGTTACTTTTCAAAAATAACATTTGAAATATATTTTGTATATATTTGTATATCATGTTTATAGAACAATTGGTATTATTTTTGTAATACCAATCCAGAATCAATAAAATTGCACGAGGATGAAAGTAGGTTTTCCATTAATAAATGAGAGCGAATTGGCAAATGATTTTGCGCATTCCGCATACATAGGGATATTCGATACTTCTACAGGTAAAAAAAACATTTTGCCTACCGGTATGGATTTGAACAACGAGAAAATTGTTTTCCAGTCTCTATTTCAGAATGAATTGAATATGGTTATAAGCCCATTTTATACATTTATGTCACTTCGGGTATTTAAAGAAAACAATGTGGTAACTTATAAAGCAAAAGGTTCAACGGTAGATGCGAATCTACAGTTTTACAATTCCGGCAAAATGAAACCTTTTGATATTTATGAATCATTACTCACCGGTGAGTGCGCTAAAGATTGCTTAAGCTGCGATCCCGAACAGGACTGTGAAAACTAAAAAATATAGAAAATGGCAATGAAAAATGTAGCGGCTTTGTTTAAAGCCATAGACGAAAGTGATGACTTACGTTTAAGCCTCAATACCTGTAAAAATAAAAGCGATTTGTTTCTATGTTTGGAACAAAACAACTTAAGTTTTTCGTATGAGGAATTCGATGAAGCGATTAATAATATACACACAACTTGCCAGACACAAGAGGCTGCAAATGATTTGATGAGTAAAGCTAACTGGTTCAGGTTTTTATTTTTCTCACTTTCAAACTAAAAGATATGGAAATAACATTCAGACCTTTAGGTAAAATCATGCTTATTGCTGAGGCTACTGGATTAGAAATCACTTATGCTTTTGAAGATCTTGCTTTTTCGGAGCATTCTGTTTTTATTCTACAATTTGACAAAGAGGACGAAAATCTTATTCATTTATTCATCAACATAGAATGTGAAGAATCAAAAAACTGTGAGATTCGAGAAGCCTTGATTGATGCAGCTCAATTACAAAATATGAAAATCGTTTATTCGGGTAAATTTCAATTAAATCCTAAAACGCAAAGTGAAGAAATTGATATTGAGTTTATTTATGAATAATTCAGATGGGTATAAACACAAACATAAATGATTAATGTTAAACCTTCGAGGTTTTTTAAACCCCGAAGGTTTTGGAATACGAATTACAAATATATCTGGCTCTATAGATAGCAACGTAATTGCGAAATCTAATGTTTTTATAAAAATTTGTCTATAAATATTGAAAAACTAAATTCATTTGGGCAAATAACTGCATCCTCCTTAATTTACTTTACAGACTTACCATTCACTTTCAATTCCGTAATTTTTCCAGCGGAATATTTTTTCACATTTCCTTGATTGTCAATATCAATAAAAAGAAAATCTTCACCGGTAAAATTCAAAACTTGTCCTTTAACGGTAGTGTTTACAGTAAACACATTGCCTATATTTTTTATTTCATCATCGGGTATAATTCCGGCGGCAGTAAATATGGCAGAGCCATCTTGTAGAATACAGCCATTCTCCCATTTATTCTGGCTAATATTCCATTTTTTGAGTGTTTCTGTAATTTTTTTCAAAGAAGCGGGCTTCCTAGAATACCCATCAATTTTTTGGGATATTGCTTTGAAATCTGCTGTTGCATCTGCCCCATGATTGTAAAGACTGCAATCGCCATAAAGTAGTAAATTTTTATTTACAGCGATGTATGAATTCAAAAAGTCCAGCACACCTTTGTGAGAGCCATCTGGATAGAGAAAAACTACCGCATCATACGTTTGATTCCCATAAATGGCTTTATTGCCCTTCAATTTAAAACTTCCGTTGACAATTTCCGAAGAAGGCAAAAGGTCAACCAAATAAGATCCTTGCTTAAAAAGAGAATCGGCCAATCCGGTGGCATATTCCAAATATGGCTCTTTATAACTCCATCTTCCTTGAAAATCATTTATGAGTGACCAATTTGTACAGGCCTCATAACCAAATATAAATGCCACTCTTGTATCGGGTTGCGATGTTTGAACTTCATCCAACAAGGCTACCTTCTTTTCCATATCGTTGCAAAGCTCAAAATAGTTTTTCTCTTTCAATTCGAGTACACCGCCGTCTATGGTTTTATTTTTGCATTCGTATGATAAATAATCCGTTCTTCCGCCAAATCTTACATTACCCCAAGTTTCCTTAAAATAGCTTTCTATTTTCAGCGATCCCGCCGAATAAAACATATTGTACCAGACTTTTCCACCCCATTTATGCATTAAGGCAAGTCTTACACAAACAGGCGTCGTTTCGTCTGTAAATGCATAATCTCTTTTGGCTTGCCACCAATGCATACCATTGTATAAAATATCCATATAAAACCAGGCAAAGGTAGGGTGATCAAGTATTAGCGCATCCTGTCCAAGATATTTTTTGGTTTGTGCATAAAAAAATTCTTCGTTTTCACCCATTTTGTTTCTAAGCAGCTCAGTATAGTTATTAATGAGGCTAAATCGTTCATTAAATTTTCCTTCTGGTGTATAATTGAACATTAACAACTCATCTTCTAATACTCTGCCAGTTTTTTGTTTATATTGTTTGGCCATTTCTTTTGAATAGGGAAAATGTTCAAAATGCAATTGTCCATTTTCAAAAATAAAAACCGGACTTTGTCCCCATTCTCCCCAACTTGCACCATCCAAAGGAATATCTTTCACAGCTTCGAGCATACGGACAAAAAATTGTTTGGATTCTTCGGTAAATAGATCTGGCAAAATATGAGGAAGTCCCGGAATAATAACCGATGTTTTGTTGGCATTTTCTTTTCCTGCTTTAACGATCAATTTCACGTATTGGCTATCCAATTTTTCTATACTTACTTTTTCACGAATATTGTTCACAGTGGATGGATTATAGGTTTTCTTATCTTTCAGATCCATAGTCCAAGCATTTATAATATGGTCGGCATTGGTAGGACGAACTCTTTTCCATCGATCAAGTTTTACTGGTTTTAAAATAATTGATCCATCACCATTTTTGTCAAGTTTTACTTCAATGGTGGTACCAAAATAAGCTCTTTTATCGGGAAATTCTTTGATGAATTCGTCACCTTCATCCCGCGGATCCAAGTCAACAACAAATTTACGGCCGGCTTTATGCAATTCATCACATGCCTGTTTCATTGCCTGAATTAGCTCTTTGTCGAACCAAGATGCTTCTACCCAATGCAGGTACATACTAATCGTATTAAAGTCAGATCTTTTGACGATTTCTGCTATTCTTACCGACATTAGACTGTCATTGAATAGTTCTGCATCCCATTTCCATGAAAGAATTGTAGGCTGCCACGATTTTTCTTTTTTAGCTGGTTGACAGGATATTGCAGCCAGAACACACAAAAGCAATGCGGTTTTAATATACGTTCTAAGAATCATAAAAATAGATTTATTTTTTTAGTATTCATGCACAAATGTTGCCTCGTAAAGAATAGAAACACAGAATAGGCGGAATGTAGCATCACCTTCTGCAATATCTAAAACCACTTTCAAAACTGTTCCTTTTTCAACATTTTTACAAAAATAGTTTTTCTTAAAAATAATCATCCTTATTGAACCTTTTATTTTATAAATCAAAAATGAATTATCATCAAGATTGATTAAGGTGCTACTATTTAATTGATAATGAATAGTTTTATATTGAACAATTGTATTTGCTTTTTACCACCAAACTTTGCAAGAATTTTCAATATTCTATAATCTATAAGACTTTGAATTTATCAATTATGAATTTTCAACTCTTACTTCTTAAAAAGTAGCGTATATTCCGAATTGAATTCAGGATGACCTTCAACTTCTAACACAAGTTTAAATCTATCTACTTCCCAGTGTGGGAGTTTTAACCGGATAGTTGGACCTGCTAAATTTGTATTTGCTTTTAAAGTTTGAAAATCCCAATTTAATAATACACTTTCGGAATTTCCGGCAACAATTTTTACTTTTACTTTACCAGCTTGCGTTTCGTTGGGTAAATCATTTAAAATCCAGATGTCAGCGGTAAATTCTTCGGCTTCGAGATATTGAAATTTATTTAAACGTGCCGAAGCTAAAAAGGGACGACAAGCATTTTTTACAGCATAGAACGCAGGTTTTGGAATATTGAGATAACTAACAATACTGTTGTTAGCAGCCGTAGGCCATGGCTCGTTGAAACACCAATTCATGACCATAGAACAATAGGGTTTTTGCCTGCGTCCTTCTTCATAAATACATTTGTAGCCCTCAGCTTGTAATAATTGACTATTAGCAACCATTGTTTCTAAATTTTTTGCTTCACCAAAATAATACAACAAAACATCGGGCATTAGCCATGTATTTGTTGTCCACGCCTTAAAAGCATGATGGCTTTCCCATGAAGTTCCGGGTTTGGGTGGCCACAATTCGTTGGTTGGTATAATGGTTTTCAAAACTTCAACCGACGAAAGAGCCGGAACTCCAAATTCGCAGTAGGCTGTGGCATGAGCCCGAGGCATCCACTGAAAGACCTCTTCGTTGTTTTTCATATCGCGAAATACATAATGCCCATGATTTATACCCATAAGTGGCGAAGTTTGTAAAAAAGGCGTTTTGGGGTCTAACAAGTAGCATTGGCTGTTGAGTAGGCGCAGAGCGGCTGATTGGTCGGTCATTCGCGACCAGTTGTTGAATAATTCATTGCCTCCGCACCAGATTGCAAGCGAGGCGTAATTTTTCAATCGTTTTATTATTGATTCGGATTCTTGTGTAAGAATTTTAAGATAATGCGGAGTTCCTTCATAATTGTTGCATGCTAATGGAAATTCCTGCCAAACTAGTATTCCTTTTTCGTTGCACAATTCGTAAAAGGCATCTTTATTAATTATGCCACCACCCCAGACACGAAAAATATTAAAATTTGCTTCTACTGCGCGGTCAATTAGTTCGTTGTAACGATCGCGAGTAATCGCACCGGGAAAAATTTCAGGATTTAACCAATTTGTGCCTTTGGCAAATATTTTACGATTGTTTATTTCAATTTGAATTGGCGAAACGTTTCGAGTGGTTGGTAATCCGCTTTCTACCCACGCGCCATCGTTCATTACTAATTGTATTTTTCGGAAACCTATTTTGGCTGTTTTTTTCTGAACCACTGCATTCGATTCATTCAAAAGTAGGAATTCTAAATCATACAAATAAGGCTTTCCATGGTCGTGAGGCCACCAAAGTTGAATATTGTTGATTTCTGCGTCAATATTAGCTTCACCCAAGCTAAAACTTATGTTTTTGTTTAAAACTGGATTACCGGTTTTATCGGCAATTTTTAAACTTAAATGACATTTTTCAAGATTTGCACCTTTTAGTTTTGCGCTAAAATGTGCAGTAGTTAAATTATCATTTAGTGTATAATCCCAATCAAAATTAGAGATTTCAGAGTTTGGCACAATTTCCAAAAAAGTATCGTCCCAAATACCAACGGGTACCAAACGCGGGTGCCAGTCCCAACCATAGCTGAGTGCAGGTTTTACACTTTGCGATGCTTGAGAACGGTCTGCCGGTTCTTTATGCAATTTTGGAATAGGATAAATTTTAACGAGCAGTTCGTTTTTATCTTTCAAGAGCGTTGTAAGGTCTAATTTAAAAGGCGTAAACATACCTTCCTGATAAAATAATTTTTCGCCATTCAACCATATTTCAAATTCATAATCAATACCTTTTGAAATAAAATAGCATTTTTCATTATTAGCTATGGAAGGCTTGGCAAAAGATGTACGGTAGGTAAAACATACATCTTCCATCCATAAATAATCTTTCCAGTTCTCGGCATAAAAATATGCTCCATATTTTAAGGCTTTTGCGAAATCGAGTTGAACAGCGCCAGGCACTTTTGCCAGATACCATTTTTCTGGTATTTCATTAATTTTAGGGCTATTACCAACTTCCCAATTTAAAATTTGTTTTTTGTCGATACCGTTTGTTTGTGCACTTGAAAACCATGGTATTGTAACAAAATATAATAATATTAAAACATGAAATAATTTGCTCATTGTATCATTTATGTTAAAGTTAATAATTTAAAATTAAAAAAATACTCGAAGTCCAAGTATATGAAGGGTCGCTCCATGGCTCACCGGTATATGGATTTAAACGTTCGCTAAATCCACTTCGTTTTAATACATCTTTAAAATCAATGGTTAGTTGGTCAGCTAATTTAGTTTCGCTGCACTCTTTAAGTCCTTCGATAATAAAATAATTTAGCGGCGACCAAATACTGCCACGTGTGTAGGTGTCGGCATTAAATAAGGGACTTTTTTGGCTTTCCGTTAATACTCCATTTTTTGTCATCAATTCGCTTTTTACAAAACTTTCAACCAATTTTTTACGAATATCATCCGGTAATTTTTTGCCCAGCAACATCGGTGTATATTGAAGAATTGAGATTGTTTCTTTTGTATAATTTTCAGAACCAGAAACTTTATATAAGAATTTCTCACCATTCCAAAACCGTTTAATTATTTTCGATAACAATTCATCCGACCTTTGTTTCCAAATCTTGGATTCGGAGATTTTACCTAATTTTGTAGCAACGTCAGACAGAGCATCCATTTGAAATACCAGCATCATATTTACCTGAGGGTCTTCCATTGGAAAACCGGCATCATAAACCGGTAGCCAGTCAAAGTCATCGTTTCCGTGATTCACTTGAACTATACCATTTCCATCATCATCACGATAATTAAACCAAAAATTTGTCCATTTTTCAAGTTTGGGATAAATTTCGTTTAAGCGGTAGGTGGTGAAAAAATCGGGTGAGTTTTTCATCATTTTCATTAAAGTCCAGCCGTGCATTGGTAATTTTAGATGTGCCCATTGCAGGTCGTTTACATAAATTGCATCGGGTAAATCACCAAGTTCGTCTTGATTATCAAACATTAGCATTAATTGATCCCATGCAATTTCCGGATGTGCAAAAGACATAGCTATTGCGTTGAAACAATGATCCCAACTCCAAACTCCATTCATCCAAGTTTTCGACATCACCATTGCTTCGCGTTTAAAGTGTCCAAGTGGTTTTACTATGGAAGCCCAATCTAAATAAGCAGCGCATAGTACTTCTTTTGTATTTCCTGCTTTATCTGATATAGGTTTATAAAATTTATTAAATTCATCCTTTCGGGTGCTGATTATATCTTCAAATTTTATATCGTAAGTTCTTGGTGCATATTCGCTAACATAACGCTCAAAAGCAAATTCCAGTATTCCTTTTTCGTCCGGCAAAATTGTAATAATTAGGTTTTTTGGATTTATAACCGGGTTATGATGTTTATCGGTGTTTTCGAGGTCTTGTTGTGTAATCTTGAAAGAACCTTTTATTAAACAGAATATCAATCTATTGCTATTTATAAATATTCGAAATTGATTTTTGTTGATAGGAATAATATTTACCTGTTTTAAATAGGATAATTTCATTCCTGCATTTTCGGATTTTACTCTAACTATATCTGCATTTTGAAAACAGATGTTTGCATTTCCATCCGCTGATTTCATGTGTAAGTTTACTGGTGTTTGAATGATATTAGCTTCAACCGGTGTTTCGTTTTTTAGCAGTTCAAACTTAAACAATTCCATTTCTCCTGTTCGCGACATGTCATGTAAAAACAATGCTTTGGCGGGTTTGCTATAACCATCGAACTGTAAAAATGCCCAATATGAACCCCGATAACTAAATGGATAACGGGTGTTATCAATTTCAAACAATGAGCTTTGACTGTAACTTGTTGTTATTATGAAAAATAACAAGAAAATAATAGCCTTGGTTTTCATGCCTATCTTTTTTTAGTTAAAAATTCATTTTATAAACTTAAAAATCATTAGTGAAAAAAATTAAATAATATAGACCAAATGGTTTTACAAGCACCTAATTATAAGGAAATAGCAAAATTATTCTTTGTTCATTATTCATTACTTATGATTAAAACCTTCTTTATTAGTAAGTTTACAGGTTTTATTTTGTGTTTTCATCAGCCATTCAAAATCAGTTGCGGCGTTTTTATTTTCATTCTATCGTAGCTACTATCATTTTTAATATTTTGTTCATTTCGCACAACTTCATTGTCACAAAACGACGATATATTTGAAATGTTGAAAGCAACACTTGTTGTGAGAAAAAAATAATAAAACTTTCTTCATAAATTTAATTTATTATTTATTGGGCAAATATGGTAATAAGATCGTTAGTATGGTCTGACTTTATTTCAATACAATAAAAAATGAACCGCAAATGAAAGGGGAAAATATCCATTCATACCGCAGAGAATTAGTCAAATACATCAATCTTTTATACTACTTCTCTGCAGTAAATATTTGATATTATAGCAAGTTTTTCAAGCCAAAATCTTTTAAAAAATAATGCCGAATTCAGCAAATTAGATATGAGATAAATCTTAAATTAAGAATCAAATTCCAAATGCTCTGAAATCCTATTCTTCAACGTGCGATTTGTTCATAATTTCTGTTTGAATTCGAATCGATTCTGAATGGATAAGCGATAAATAGTTTGATGTGAATTTTTCGCTCAAACCAAGTGCTTTTGCAAAGTCAACTCTTTTCTTAAGAATTTCTTCCCAACGGGTAACCTGAAGAATGGTAACATTGTTATCTCTCTTATATTCACCAATTTTGCAGGCAGCTTGCATTCTAAGCGAAATCTTTGAAATAATTTCTTCATCAAATTCATCGATTTGCTTCCTGAGTGATTCCAATTGAGTCATAAAATCTTTGTTTTTCGATTCTGTGTCACGCAAAACTAAATCTATGATTATGTCGGCCAATTGGTTAGGGGTAACTTGTTGTTTGGCATCACTCCATGCACAATCTGGATTGATATGACTTTCGATCATCAATCCGTTCATGTCCAAATCCAATGCTTTTTGTGCTATGAAGGGAATTAATTCTCTGTTTCCTGCGATATGACTAGGATCGCAAATAATTGGAAGTTCAGGAAGCAGTCTTTTTAGCTCTATAGCCATAGACCACATCGGAAGATTTCTGAAAGAAGATTTTTCGTAATTACTTACACCTCTGTGTATTGCACCTAGTTTTGTTATCCCTGCCTTGTTAAATCTTTCTAAGGCTCCCAACCAAAGCTGTATATCCGGGTTGACTGGATTCTTTACAAGCAAAGTGATGTCTGTGCCTTTCATCGCATCTGCTATTTCTTGAATTGAAAAGGGGTTGGGAGTCGTACGTGCGCCTACCCATAAAACATCAATTCCGTATTTTAAGCATAGTTCAACATGTTGTGCATTAGCTACCTCTGTTGCTACAGGCAAACCTGTTTCTTTTTTAACGTTTTGCAACCATAATAAACCCGGTTCTCCAACGCCTTCAAAAGCTCCGGGTCTTGTGCGTGGTTTCCATATTCCCGCACGAAAAATACTCACCTTTTTAATTGCCGCAAGCCCTTGTGCTGTTGCCATAACCTGCTCTTCTGTTTCTGCACTACAAGGCCCCGAAATAAGAATGGGCCATCGCTTATTGCTTAAATAATTGTCTATTTTATTGAGTTTTAATTCTACTTTCATGTTTATAATTTTTAAATATCATTTTAATTTGTAAAAAGAATTGTTGAGAGATGTAAATAATCGGTAATGCTACCTTATCGGATATTTTGTTATTTCAATATTCGTCTGATACCGTTTGCTGTTTTCATCATGTGATGCAGATCTTCCCATTGATTATCTTCAATATGTTTTTTGAACTCACTAAGTTTTTGAATATAAGCATCGAGAGCTTTTACAATGTGTTTTGAGTTTTGTTCAAAAATTGGATTCCACATATCGGGCGAACTTTTTGCCAAGCGAACCGTAGATGCAAAACCGCTTCCTGCCATATTGAATATGGTTTTCTCGCTTTTTTCTATTTCTAAAACTGTAAGTCCCAACATAAATGACGAAATATGAGAAATGTGCGAAACATAAGCTATATGTCTGTCATGAGATTCGGGTTCCATAAAAAGAATCTGCATATTCAATAATTGATACATTTTCACGACCATGGAAATAGCAAAATCGGCACTAAGTTTTTTCTCACAAATAATTGTGATTTTTTTATCGTATAATGTATTGAATGCTGCAGCAGGACCCGTGTTTTCTGTTCCTGCGATGGGGTGGCTTGCTACAAAATTTTTTCTTCTGGAATGCTTGCGTACTGCATTGCAAATGAGGCTTTTCGTTGAACCCATATCAGCTACCACAGCATTATCATTGATTTTATCCAGTATTTCAGGAAGTAAAATAACAATATAATTTACAGGAATCGCCAATAATATGAGGTCTGCAATTTTTATTGCTTCTTCCAAAGGCATCACATTCTCAACTAAACCTAATTCTATTGCTTGTTTGCAATGTTCCGGGTTTGCATCTACTCCAATGATTCTGGTTTGAAAACCTTTAAGCGCTAAGCCCAACGAACCACCAATCAGTCCTAAACCTATAATGACAATATTCATTTTATTATCGTTTTGATTCTTTTTAATGATTCAATAAAATCGGATTCAGTGTTTGTTAGCGAAATTCGAACATAACGTTCCCCATTGCTGCCGAAAATGAAACCGGGTGTCATAAATACATGCGCTTTTTGAAGTATATTTTCGCTAAAATCTTCACTTGAAATTGCAAGGTCGGGAATTTTTGCCCAAATAAACATACCCACTTGATTCTTATCATATTTGCATCCCAAATGATCAAGAATATCATAAACCAAAGTTCTTCTGTTTTTGTAAATTTCATTTCTTTGGGCGTGCCATTGTGCATCGTTTTGCAATGCAACAATAGCAGCTTCCTGCATGGCCAGAAATATTCCGGAATCCATATTCGATTTGAATTTTAATACTGAATTTATGTAGCTTTTGTTTGCAATAATGTAGCCCAAACGCCAACCCGCCATGTTATGAGATTTGCTTAGTGAATTCAATTCCAAAGAGTATTCTTTTTTAGGATCAAATTTCAACAAACTTTTGGGGTTTGGATTTAGCACCATACTATAAGGATTATCATTGCAGATCAATATGTTTTTTGCTTTTGCAAATTGGATCAACTTTCCAAAAAAATCGTCCGAGGCATCGGAGCCGGTTGGCATATTGGGATAATTGAGCCAAAGAATTTTCACTTTTGAAAGATTTTGGTTTTCAAGTTTTTCAAAATCTATTTCCCAGTTTCGCGATTCTTCCAAATCGTAATACCGAATCTTAGCCCCTGCTAATAAGTTTGCACTTTGATAGGTAGGGTATCCCGGATTGGGAATCAACACTTCATCACCTGGGTCAATGAATGCCATGGAGATATGCATGATACCCTCCTTTGAGCCAATGAGGGGTAGAATTTCAGTTGCAGTATCCGCATCAACATTATAAGTGCTTTTGTAATATTTTGCAATAGCATCCCGCAAAGCAGGTATTCCTCTATAGCTTTGGTATCCGTGTGCATTGTCTTGATTTGCAACCTGATAAAGCCGATCAATGCTTTCTTGTGAAGGTTTTAAATCGGGGCTTCCAATCCCTAAATTAATCACTGGATTTCCTGCATTTCGCATTTCTGCTATTTGCAATAATTTTCTTGAGAAATAATATTCTTGTACCAATTCCAACCTGGATGCTTCTTTTATCATGTTGCTTTTATTAGAAGTTTTTATTAGAAATTTTTTAATGAACAATTTGCCATTTATGCTTTATTAGAACCCACCCTTTTTGTATTCGCCCAAAACCGAAAAACTAGATACATTTCTCAGAATTTTTTTCAAAGCTTTTTCATAAAACTCGGACTTATCATACTCAATATCAACATGGAAAATGTATTCATAAGGTTTTCCTATTATAGGTACTGATTGTATTTTGGTCAGGTTGATTTTATTATCGCTCAGAATCATAAGTACATTGGCCAAAGCTCCAATGTAGTGCCCTAACTCGAAACAAATAGTTGCCTTATTGTTTTCAGCACCATTGACGATATGCTTGGAAAGCACCAAAAAACGGGTGTAGTTTTTCTTGTTCGTCTCGATGTTTTTTTCGAGGATATTTAATCCATAAAGTTTTGCTGCTGTTGCACTTGCCACGGCAGCGGTATTTGTCAATCCTTTATCAGAAATATCTTTTGCTGCGGCAGCGGTATCGAGGTGTTCTACCAGTGTAGCATGTTTTAATGTGTAAAGATATTCTGCGCTTTGCGCCAAAGCGATGGGATGCGAAGTGATAAAACTCAGATCTTCAATTTTCACTCCAGGTAACGCCATGAGGTTCATGTGAATATGAATGAATTGTTCACCGATTATTTTTAAATGATACTCCCGCATAAGTGAGTAATTGGCCAAAAGACTACCTGCGATTGTATTTTCTATGGCCATCATTCCAAAGTCAACTTCTTCTTTGTCGATGATTTGGGCTAAATCTCTGAACGTATTGCATTCAATTGTCTGAATTTCATCACCAAAAAACTTATGAGCTGCTTCTTCATGAAATGATCCTACGATACCCTGAATTGCTACCTTTTTTAATTCCATCTTGTGATTTTTATAAAAAAAAATCCCGGCATAACCGGGACTTTTTTGGTAAATAAATAAAATACTACCTTATTCAATCCCGTTTGCTGAGCTGAAAGAAAAAGTAGTAAAAGTAATATTGTAAATTGTTAAGATTCATCTATGATTATTTATTGGCAAAAGTAATTCATTTTTTGATTCATTCCAAATTAAATTTTTTTTTGGTGAAAATTTTCCGTAATAATTAGGAATTTTTCAATTAAGAATAATAAGTATAAGAGGATGTTTTCTCTCAACCATGTTCGCTTCCCTACCCATCTCATTTGTATAAAATGGAGTGGTTAAATAGATACACATTCAATTTTTCCAAAATATGACTAAGGAATATAAAAGACGATTCTGTTACCTGTGAGAAAGCTTGCAAAATTGTTGTATTTACGCTTTTTTGTTTATTGCAAAGGTAAGAATATTTAATTCTGGTGAGAATTCAATGCTGCTTTTTGCTTTTCTTTTGGTCGATTGTGTATATCCCTCACTTAATTATAGAAGAATTATAATTCGTGTAATTCGGAGTTATACAAAAAATGCCCAACAGCCGAAAAGCCATTGGGCAAAATGAAGCAATAAGTTTTTATTCTCAGCAGGGTATTTGACTACCAGTTCAAAATTTTTCTGAAATCAAATTCTTCTGGATTTATACCTGGGTAGGTTTTCGAAAGAGTTTCGTAATCGTCTTGTTTTATGTAGTGAAGATTTCCGTTGTAAACCAATTGAGCCCTTTCAGAATCAATGTTTACCAAACGTGGTCTGACTTTGCCTTTTTCATCTTCAACGTCCTTCAGGAATAATGGAGATACTTCGCCTTTGGTATTTACAGTTACCATGCATCCGGTGTATCCTTCTTTGAACAATTTGCGAACTCCGATACCTAAAAGGCTACAATAGGTCAAATCGTAAGCAATGGGACGGCAGCAACGCAGTTCATAGCCTAATTCAACCGGACGACTCTTGATATCGATGCCTAAACGTTTTAATTTTCTTTGAACTAACATATTGAAAATGTGAGACTTACTTACATTTCCCAATTCCGGGTGACCATGATCATCGTAGGTAAAGTTTATACCCGAAGTTTCTATTTCTTCATCACTCATTGAATGGAACACACCTTCCGATATAACGGCAACACCATAATTAACACCGATCAGTTTCCTTTTCAACATAGAAGAAATGATCAGGTTGGTGATTTTTTTCAATGTTGTTTCTGCTTTGTTGAACATCTCAGGGATGATGATCATAGGGAAATGGCAAGCCGTACCCAAACCAAATGCCAAGTGCCCTGCTTCACGTCCCATGGCCGAAAGAACAAACCAACTGGCACTCGTACGAGCATCTTCATAAACGGTAGTCCCAATTCTTACACCTTCGTCTTTGGCTGAATGGTATCCAAATGTAGGAACACCTTCGGGTAGGGGTAAGTCATTGTCGATGGTTTTGGGAACGTGGATGTTTGCAACCTGAACGTTATTCTCATTCAGAAACTTAGAAATTCTGTTTGCCGTTGAAGCAGTATCATCGCCTCCAATGGTAACCAACAATTTCACATTGTGTTGAGTGAAAAAGTTTGTAGTGAACTCTGAATCTTTGGGTTTGTGGCGGCTCATTTGTATGGTGGAGCCTCCGCGACTATAAATTTTATCGGCAAAATCGAAGGTGATTTCTTCGAATTTAGGATTGGCTTCGAACAAGCCTTTGAATGCCTGGTGTAAACCAATCACTCTATATCCTTCATCCAGAAATACTTTCGATACAGAGCTGATAACTGTATTGATTCCAGGAGCGGGACCTCCCCCGCATATGATTACAACTGATTCTTTCATTTGAGTTTTCTTTTTAGTCATAAAATATTGTAATGATATTAGTAATTTTCCGCTGCTAAAATAATCTCAAATTTTTCTTTTGCAAAAAAAACTACGTTTGTCATCAAAATTCTTTGCAAAATAGAATGAAAATTATTCTAAAAATCTATTTTTCAAATCAGTAGAAGCAAGCATACAGGAATCTTTTTTTCCGAACCAGGAATAGCGATTTCGGGCTATCATATCATAACCTTTATTTCTTAGAAACTTAGGTACTACATATAAGATTGTAAAAAGCTTGAAAAAACCACCCAATTCACTCATAATCATTATAAAGGCTGTCGATTTTTCATAAAATTGGTTGTTTGTGAAGAATATCACAGAATCTGATTTTGTTTTGAAATTTCTTTCCATGAAAAAGTTTTGCGCAAAATTGGACTGCAAAGACGCAAAAAGGAATTTTTGCTTTGAATCTTTTCGAATAAGAAACTGGACGGAGCGGTTGCACAAATTGCAAACTCCATCAAAAAAAACTATATTGTTCAGCCTATTATTTTTTTTTTGAATCATTTCAATATTTTTATAAATTTGGCACATCATTTTTTTACTGAATTCAGACTTCGGAAATATTTCACAAAATCTTATAAAAATAAAGCAAATGTCACAAGAAATTGTTTTTCAAAAAATGCAGGAAATTAATAAACCCATCAAAGCGGGAGAATTAGCCGAACTTACCGGTATCGACAAAAAGGAAATTGAGAAAATCATCAAAAAGCTAGTAAAAGAAGGCAAAATTGATTCGCCTATTCGCTGCTTTTATGCTGTGAAAAAATAAGATAGAAATTTGCGAAATAGGTTATCCAATTGATTTTTGTAAACTAAGAACTCCGCCATAAATGACAGAGCTAAAGATGGAGTCATAGAATAGCGGTTAGAATTTATTTGAATGAATATTTTCCATTGAACAGGTTTTCAAATTAATTCTTCTTACTTTCAGGGCACTTATCATTAGCCACGCATTTATGCATGGGAAACCGAGAAAACAAGTTTTCTTCCTTACATTTTTGTTATTTGAAATTCCACTCTTCTGTTCAGGCGTCGGGTTTCTTCTTTGTCGTTGGAATATAAAGGTTTTCGACCACCATAGCCTTTGCCTTTAATTCTGGTTTCGGCAATTCCATGCTCTACGAGGTATTTTTTCACGGTTGCGACCCTTTGTTCCGAAAGCTCTATATTGGCTTTCGAGTCCCCAGTATCATCTGTATGACCAGCCAGTTCTATTTCCATCGAAGGATTATTTACCAAAAGCTGAACCAATCGGTTGAGTTCCGAAAAAGATTCCTGAAGAAGCAAGGCTTTTGAGCGCACAAACAGAACATTTTTTAAATTCACCACAGTTCCAATTTCAATCGGTGATAAAAATAAATTGCGCTCCATTTCATCATAATCTTTCGAATTAGTAAAATCTATATTCTCATTGATTGGTATATAATCTTTTACTTCGGCGCGGAACGAATATGATTTTCCGACAGGAAGGGCTATTTTATACTCACCACTTAGCGGGTTTGAAGATGCAAGCCCCACTTCTTTTCCTGTTGAAAAATCTTCGTAAATAATTTTTGCTTCCAAAGGCATATTGGTTTTGGAGTTATAGACCTTACCATATACAATTATGACAGGATCTGGTTTTTGTTCTTCTTTCAGCTTAATTCTGTAAATGTTCCCATATTGATCTACATCCGATGATACAAGATAGGCATAATCGCCTTTTGCTGAAACAGAAAAATACGTATCCCAACTTGCTGAGTTAATTTTCGGACCTAAATTAACGGGAACGCTCCATTTTTTCCAACTATCGTCGAGGCGTTTTGTCATGAAGATATCTGCACTTCCATAACCCGGAAAATAGTATGAATAGAAGTATAGGGTTTTGGAATCTGCGGCCAAGAAAGGCGTTCCTTCGTTGTCATAAGAATTTAAGTCTGCACCCATATTTTCGGGAACAGAATAAGTCCCATCTGATTGCAAGAAGCTGACATACAGGTCTTTCAAACCATAAGTATCATCTCGTTCCACCGACATGATCAATACTTTCATATCGGGTGAATGAGCAAAACTTTCATATTCATTTCTATTATAAAAACCGTTTATAATTACTTTTGTTGGCACACTCCAACGATTGCCCTGAAATCGTGAAATGGATATTCCCTGATCCGAAATATAATTTCCCTTTACATCGTAAAGTCCTTCCAATAGAAGTGAGTTATTATCGGGTGAAACAGAAATACATACATTATCTCCTGCATTGTTTATTGGGGAGGGCATTCTTATGCACTTTTGCCAATTTCCAACAGAGTCTAAACGACTATAAAATAAGTCGTGTTTTTTATTATTGACATTCAGTGAATCGTAATCACTTGAAAAATATAGTGTTTTGCCATCAGGTGCAATGATAGGAGCAATTTCAGTGGTTTTGGTGTTTATATTAGCACTCAAAAGCTCTTTTTCAAAAGGTGAAATAGCACTATCCGGTATAGCAATTTTCCATTCTTGTTGCCTTATTTCGAAATAATCGGCAGCAATTTTGCAATTCGCACCAAGCATAAAACCTTGAAATCCACCGTGAAAGTTCTTGATTGGATGAGAAAATACAAGCCGTTCATTAATGAAATAGGAGGTTAAGCCTTCTTTGTATTGGATTAATAATTTATTGAATTGTCCTTTGGGATTTATAGCACCTGAAGCAGTAAAGTCTTTTAGAATTATATCCTTTTTGTTCATAACTTCATAAATGTAAAAATAGCCATTGGCCGTAATTTCAAAGACGAAGCAATTATCCCAGTCCTTACTGCAAAAGAACAAACCATACGCACTATTCGAAGTCTGTGAACTTATTAATTTTACTGAGGTTTCGATGGAAAAATCATATTTTTGATGGATGAAAATATCTTTGCCAAAGTATTTTACATAATTAGTTTTGTATTGATTTTTGTATTGCATTGTATAAAGTCCATTGGCAATGGACGTAATATCTGATTGGTCATTTTTTATATCCCATTTACGATAATTATCATCAAAATCATCGCGAAAAAGAACATGATCTTGTGCCCACAGTCTATTGCCTAATGCAAGCAAAATAAATATGATCAAAATGGTTTTCATAGGATCTGGTATTTATAGTTTTTTTCCTCCAAAACCTTCGAAGCTTAAAAAACCTCGAAGGTTTAATCACCAATAATTTATGTCCTGAAAGTACTGTCTTTTTTTTAGTTTAGATTCAGACGGAAAACAATTTTCTTAATCACTTCCTCATCTCTAATAAAAACTCTGACTGGCTCAATATATTTTACCTTCTTGTAAAATTTCAAATTTTTTGAATTGTATGACCATTCTTCGCAGAAAATAATCAACTTAATTTCGGAAATATCGAGTTGCTTTTCAATGGCTACTTTTTGATCGTCAACCATTACTGTATCTATGCCTACCCCCATTCTTTTTTCGATTTCGTTCCAAGTAATGGCTTTTCCATCTTCTGCCGAAAAACTGGGATATAAAGCACTAAACTTTCCTTTTTCAATTCCCAGAAATAAATGCGCTAAAAGTTTTTCTGCCACATGTTTGTTCCAATATGGACAAAAAGTTTCGTAATTTCCGTCATTTACAATGCCTTGTTCAATCGGGAATTCATACTTTACGGTTCCTATGATTTTATCTCCTTGGGTGCTTGAATTATCTACAACTGAGTCAGGGTGTTGATGGAATGCGAAAAGCATTTTTCTGGCATATCTTATATCCTTTCCTGTGCCTTCTGCATAATGTTTAACGGGCATCAGATCAATCACGTCTTTATTGAAAATCAATTTTTCAGGATCGAACGACCAATTTTCTGTGAAGCGAATAGATTGTATTTCCTTCAATTTTTCAAAATTGCTTGCCGCCATTAAATTTTTTGGCTGATCGACCCCCATTCTTTTGCACAATTCCTCTTCATCCAGACTTTCGAGCGTTCGATAGGTGCCCAATTGATAAAAATCAATATAAGGTTTGTAAAAAGTCTTGGTTTCCGTAATAACTTTTTTAAGTAAAATTTCCATATATTTCAGCACATTCACCTGTGAAATCCAATCGCTTTGGATTGTGTCCACCAGAGCAACATCCGTAAGCATTAACAGACGGTTTTGGCTGAAAAAGTTATGCACTTTTGGCTCTTCTTTTTTTGTACAACACGAAGATAATTCAATGATAATCAATGCAATAAACAATAGTTTTTTCATAATCATTCAGGGTTTATATTTCTAATTTTTATATTAAATTTACGTTTATACATTATTGCGAATTCTTGTTTCCTATCCATTTATATGCCCAGGCAAAAATTGCTTTCCTTTTGACATAAGTAATTTCCTTCGATTTATAATTTTTTCGGCAATGGAATTCAATTCATCAATTAGCCAGAGCCAGGTGGTTGATCCTTCCGAGTAATCTGCCTCTCCAATCATGTCCACGCGACCCGTTTCCAATAGTGATTTCACTTGTTTAAATGACTTTGGTACATCCTTTTGGTAAACTGCCATCGTTTTACCTCCTTCTTTCTTTATCACCGAAAAAGCCGGAATATCGCTCGGTCCATCTGCAATATAAATCATGTTTTCGAATGGAATTCTGCGGGTTTCCATCGGCATGATTTGATTCACATTGATTTGATCTGGATACTTGTTTGCGCCTTTATTGATTTCGAAAATGGCTTTTGTTTTTGAGGTATTGTCCACCCAGTATGCCATAGAGAAAATTTCAGGTTCTGAATCGGAATCTAATTTCAAAATGTCGTTTTCAATGATCAGGTTTCTGTCAATAAATTCGCAGCCCCATACGCCGTCAACTTTGGGAAATACAATACTGCCCCGGATCATTTCAGACATGCCTGTGCTGACGATATAATGTTCAATTCTCAGGTCAAAATCGCTCAATATTTTACTTGTTTTCACATATTCTCGGGTATAGTCAAAAAACTGGGGTATGCCGGGAAAAAAGTCGAGTTTTTTGCCTAATTCCCTGAGTTTTGAATTAGATAAACCTTTGAATTGTCCATTTCTTACATAATGCAATATATGGTTCAAATAAATAGTGTCTTGGTTTACCTGTATTCCTTCCTTTTTATATACGGATTCCAACATACTCACTTCCTTCCAGAACTTTTGCTCTTCGACCTGATATTCTTTGAATAAAGGAGATTGCATGTAATTGGGTATAAGGGTTTTATCAAAATCCCAAATGAATGCAATGATATTTTGATTTAATGATTCTGTCATGGGCTTTGGGTTAAATTTTATTCAAGGACTGCTCAATATCTTCAAAAAGGTCTTCAATATCTTCAATCCCGACACTGATACGAATTATGTGGGGGTTGACATCCAAGCTATTTTTTTGTTCATCGCTGAATTCTGCGAAAATTGTAGAATAGGGGTGTATGGCCAATGTTTTATTATCACACATGTTTGTTGCTCTGCGAATGATTTTCAATTGATCTAAAAATTGGAAGCAAACCGGAATGGATTCCAATTCAATGGTAAAAATTGAAACGGGTAAGTTCCCGAAAAATTTCTGGCTATTGGCATAGTATTTTGAGTTTTCCAAACCCGGATAATTTACATGAAGAATCTTGGGATTACTTTGCAAAGATTCTGCCAGTTGTTTGCAATTTCCTGCTGCTTTTTTGAATCTTAAATCGAGTGTTTCCAATCCCAAAATTTGTAGCCATGCATTATGAGGGGAAGTGCATGCGCCCAGATTTCTATAAACCTCTTTTCTTAGGCGGGCAGAAAAAGCCATTTTATCAAACTTTACATAATCTTCTAATGCCGGGATTACTTTCCAATCGAAATTTCCATAATCTATGATTAATCCGCCCACCGAAGTAGCGCCACCGGAAAAGAATTTTGTCGAAGAACAAATTTCGATATTTACGCCCCACTTTCCCGCTTCAAAAACACAAGGCGGGGTTAGGGTTGTATCAACAACCAGCAAAATATTCCTTTGTTTACAAATATTTGCAATAGATTCTATATCAGCTATTTCAAGTTGAGGATTTGTTACAGTTTCAAGAAAAATGGCTCTGGTTTTTACATCAATTTTTTCCTTGAATTCAATTGGCTTATTCATGTCAACATATCTGAATTCAATAGCAAATTGCTTACAAGTTTTTTCGAAAAGTGAAATTGTATTTCCGAACAAATGTTTTGATGTCAGTATATTATCGCCAGCGGAAGTGACATTGAATAAAACATTTTGAATAGCAGCCATGCCCGATGCTAAAGAAATCACGTGAAAAGCACCGCTGATACTTTTGATCAAGGATTCGTAATATTCTATAGTAGGATTGGTTGAGCGTGAATAAACATGTGCAGGTTTTCGCCCATCAAAAGCCATTGCGATTTCTTCCGATTCAGGGAAATCAAAAGCAGCCGTATCATAAACTGGCATGCGGAGTGAATTATATGCATCCTGTTTGGGATAAGGAGTATGAAGAATTTTAGTATTAAATCTCATCTTAAAAACCTCTAATTAAATTTAACTTTAAAATGCGAATATAAAACAAAAATTATTGATGAATTGAAAAATAATCTATATTTGGGGTGAGTTAATTTTGGGATGATTTTCCAAATTATTTTTAATGTAAAACATAAATAAAAACATGATGAAAACATTTAATTCTTTATTTTTTGTAGTAATGCTCGTTTTTTCTGGTTTAATGAGTTTTGGTCAGAAAAAATCTGTGGCTATAGCGACTTTTTATGTTGACAGGTACATTGATTTTTCTCAATTGGGTTCAAATGCTGCTTTTGGTGCTAATATGCTTACCCTCGCAGAAGATTCTAATTTCAATTTGAAACCTGTACTGGCTAAATTCCATGATATGATTTTTGATGATTTTTCAAAAGATTTTCCTTTTGATTTATATCCTGAGGAAAAGGTTATTGGAAATCAACAATACATTGATTTCAAAGGTAAATATGGAAACGCAGACAAAGAAATGGATGATGCAAATTTCTGGAAAAGATTTATTCCATACCCAGGCTATAAGCCCCTTGTGGAATACCTTGCTAAAAAAGGAAATAGTGATTACATGTTGGATATTTTTGGTAACGAAACAGACGGAATCATGTTTATTTACATTGACTTCGAATTTGTACCTAAAATGGCTGTTGCCGGTATGGGAACTTGCGGTGTGAAAGCATTTGCAAAACTAAAATGTTGGAATAAATTAGGAAAAAAAGTCTTTGCGATCAACGAATCAGCAATTTCGAGCAAATCGATTCCTATGGTGATGGGCTTTCCTATCTTGAAGTTAGAAGAAATCCTCCCTATGTGTGAAAACGCCACAGACAAACTTTTGATAGACCTAAAAGCAAGATTGCCGAAAATTGTAAAAAAATCGGCTTCAAAATTATAATTGCCTAGTTTATTTCTGAACTTTGACAAAAATCAATTTTGTCAAAGTTCAGAAATTCACTCTATTTCTTTCTTTACAAATACATTTTCTATCTCTTTTTCCGCAGTTCTTAGCTTTACTTTACATATTTGAATCAATTCATTTGCTTTTTTTGCCCAGGCAGCCAATTCGTCCACATCGAGTTCATCTTCTTCAACTTTTCTCAATATTTCTTCAATCTGGCTTATTGCTTGGTTATAAGACAAATTATCAAGGGATTCTTCTACATTTTTTTTTGCCATTTTCTATTATTTACTTGGGATTTTGAATTAATTTTTTGCAAAAATAAACAATATTCCTGAACGAGTGAAAATCTATTTGATGGAGTTCATGTAAGAAATCACTTGCATATTTTAGGTAGCATAAAAAAATCATATTTATTCTGGTATTCTCTTTGCAAGATTCATCGTGTTTCAAAATATTTTCTATATTTGTGTGTTTGAATCTAAGGTATATCAAGCTTATGCTCACTGGATTCAATTGTGTAAATTTTTATAAAATATTGTGATTCAAAATATAATAGGTCGGTAAATTTTTTCCTTCCTATCTTGATTGGATTTGGATGTCCAAATTTCATTAAAATACCCAAGAGTATGATAAAGAATTTTTTTGAAAAGATTTTTGCAAAGTTATCATTATCAATGCGTTTGCATATTTCATTGAGTGTTATTGTGATTATTATTTTTAGCGCTCTGAGTATAATTTTGTACCGGAATCAGGTTGGAAAAAAATATAAGGAAATCAACCAATTGACAAGTTCTCAATTGAAGGATTTAGCCTATATTGTTGAGAGTTTTTCACTTCAAAACGAAATAAAAACGGTTGACGAAGGAAAAATTGCCATCGAGGAACTCAAGCAAAAGATTTTTGATTATTCCTTGACCGATTCCAGTTTTCAAAGTGGAAAAATTGATACCCTTATAGACTCAATGCTCATGAAGCGTAAGCCATTCAAGATTGATTCTGTGCAATTGTTGAGCAAACTTTCTTCTTTGAAGAAATATGTAGCTCAAAAAAAATATTTTCAAAATGGATTTGCATTTGTAATAGATCGCAATGGTTTGATACTTATACATCCAGATAGTGAAGGCAAAGATATAAGCAAAACGGATCTCTTCAAAATGATGCAATCTTCTGTAACTGCCGAGAATCATTTTACATACAGATGGCCCAACGAAGATGGTGTTGAAAAATGGATGTTTGTTGAATATTTACCTAAAGTCAATCAATATGTGGCCATCACTTTCGAGACCCATGAGATATTGACCGGAATGGATAGTTTTATTTGGATCAGCTTGCTGGTTGCTTTGCTGGCGTTGGTTTTCTTCAATTTGGCCATTGTATATGTAAATGCCGAGTTTAATAGAATGATCAATCAATTGGTTGAAAAAATCAGATCAATGGCGCAAGGACATTTTGTTTCAAAAATCGATTATTTGCGGAATAATGAAATCGGTAAGATTGTTCAATCTCTCAATGTATTAATTGAAGGTTTGCGAGCTACAGCGGAGTTTTCAAAAGAAATAGGTAAGGGCAATCTGGTTGCCGATTTTACACCTTTGAGTTCAGAGGATGTATTAGGAACTTCTTTGCTCGAAATGCGAAAAAGTTTAATTCAGGCAAAAGAAGATGAAATTGTCAGGAAAATAGAAGATGATAAGCAAAAATGGGCTACCAATGGTTTGGCCAAATTCGCTGATATACTTCGTCTGGATAATGATAATATGGATAAATTCGCCTATAATGTTTTAAGTAATGCCGTAAAATATCTTGAAGCAAACCAAGGCTGTATTTTTGTCATAAATGATGATGATCATCACGATTTGCATTTCGAACTGAAAGCAGCATTTGCCTATGATAAACGCAAGTTTATTTCCAAGCGCATAGATCCGGGCGAGGGAATTGCCGGAAGATGTGCCATCGAAAAAGAAACCATATACCTGATTGAAGTCCCAGAGGATTATGTAACAATAACATCAGGTCTTGGTGAATCTCTTCCCCGCTGCCTGTTGGTTGTACCCTTGAAAATGAATGACCAAATCTATGGAATTATGGAAATTGCTTCTTTCAAGGAGATTGAAACCTATCAAATTCAGTTTGTTGAAAAAATTGCAGAAAATATTGCCTCAACTGTAGCAAGTGTGAGGATTAATATTCAAACCACAAAATTGCTCAAAGAATCAGAAAAGCAATCCAAACGTCTCGAACAACAAGAGGAAGAGATGCGTCAAAACCTTGAAGAACTTCAAGCGACACAAGAAGAAGCTGCTCGCAATGAAGAAGCCGCTTTGGGTTTTGTTAATTCAGTGAATCACACCATTATTCGTGCAGATTTTAACAACGACGGAACACTGGAATACGGTAATACCAAATTCCTCGATATTATGGGATATTCTCTGAGTGAAGTTGAAAAGCAACATTATTCCATGTTTGTTCAGGAAAGAGACAGAACCGAATTCAATGAATCGTGGAAAATTCTTATCAGCGGAGGAAAGCATTATGAGCAGGAAGTTGAATACAAAACTAAATATGGAAAGATTTGGTTATTAGCTACTTATACTCCAGTTCGGGATCGTAAAGGCAAGGTTACAAAAATACTTTTCTTAGCCATCGATATATCAAAAGAAAAGAAAAAAAGCATAGCTTTTGAAAACGACATAAAAGCTATTGAATTATCCATTTACAAAGCAGAATACAAACCAGATGGAGCAATTATTTCTTACAATGATGTTTTAATAAAATCTTTGGAGTTGGGAAAACATGATTTGGATGAAAAATCTATTTACGATTTTATTGAACCTTCTGCCATCAATAATTTTAAAATTCTTTGGAATCAGGTTTTGAATGGCATTCCTTCCGAAGAAGAAAGATTTTTGCTCACAAAGTCCGGTAAAGAAAAATGGTTCAAAGGAACTTATACCGGAGTTGCAGATTTAAATGGAAACATCTATAAAGTTATTTATATCGCCAATGAAGTAACCGAACAAAAGCATCTGGAAGAAGAAACCACAAGAAGCAATCACGAGTTGCGAGAACAAGGCGATCAGCTTCGGAAAAACATGGAAGAGCTTGGACAGATTCATGTCAATCTTGAGCAACAGGAAGCAGAACTAAAGGGGCTTTTGTCTGCCATTGATAATTCGACTTATGTGCTTGAACTAACATTGGAAGGTCAAATTAAATCTGCAAATTCAACCTTTTTAAACGCATTCCATTTAAACCAAACTGAAATTGTAGGGCGAAACGATCGTGAATTCGTTGATGTTTCGAACAAACAGCTAATGGAAGAATATGAACATTTTTGGGATGAGCTTCGCTTTGGAATTATCAAGCGTAAAATCAGTAATATGAGAATTAAAGACAAGGATATTTGGTTGCAGGACACCTATACACCGATTTATGATCAGAACCGGAAGCCCTACAAGATCTTGAGACTCTCGATGGATATTACAAAGACAAAAATGTTGGAAATAGAAGCCAAGCAGCACTCATCGGAGTTGCAGGAGCAGAAAGAAGAACTACGACAAAATATTGAAGAATTGCAGACCACTCAGGAAGAAATGCTTCGCTTAAAAGAAGTAGATGAAATTCGAAGCAAGGAAATGATGGAAACCATTGAAAGTTATGGCAAAATGCTCATGAAAGTCATCGACAATGTGCCGGGCAGAATTTTCTTAAAAAATGCCAAAGGAGCTTATTTATTAGCCAATTCAGCCGTTGCAAAACTTTACAATAGAAATTTGGATCAAATTATTGGAAAAAATGATTATGAGCTTGTCGATGAATATATTGCAAGGTCTAGCCGTGAAAAAGATTTGGCTATTATGGCATCTGGACAGCAGACATATTTTGATACAGAAACCTTAGGAAAAGATTCCTTAATTTTCCAAACAACAAAAATGCCTTTCTATATTGATCATATTAAAGAAACCGGCTTATTGGGTATTCAAATAGATGTGACTGAGCACAAGCAAATGGAAGACGAAATTAAAAAGCAGAACCATGCATTATTGACCCGAGAGGAAGAACTAAAACAAAATCTTGAAGAACTCAAAACAACCCAAGAAGAAATTCTTCGAATGAAAGAGCAAGATGAACAGAAGACTCGCGAAATGATGGTCGCAATTGAGGATCATCGACAAACGTTATTCAATATCATTGATCAAATACCCGGTAAAATATTCCTGAAAGATAACAATTGTAAAATGTTGATGGTCAATAAACAAGTTGCTATCACGCATGGATGTACTCCGCAGGATTTAATTGGAAAAAGCGATTTTGATTTCTTTGATGCAGAAAAAGCCCAAGCCTTGGTCAATGAAGAAAAGCAAATCATGTCCACAGTGCCAAAAACCTTTATTCAAAAGGAAACATTAAGTGGCGACGAAAAAACATTGAAGACAACCAAAATGCCATTCTATATTCCTTACTTAAAGGTAACAGGATTATTGGGTGTTCAGTGGGATATAAGCGATGTGGTCAAAATGGAAGAGGCTGCTAAACGCCAAGCGCAAGAGCTAAAAGAAAAGGAAGAAGAGCTAATGCAAAATCTTGAGGAGATCAAAACAACTCAAGAAGAATTAGAAAGAAAAAATCTTGAGCAAAAGGAATTAACCCAAATACTTGAAAAAGAAGTTTATTTGATGAAATGTTTGTTGGAAAATTCCTCTGACGCGATTTATTTCAAGGATCTTGAAAGCAAATTTATTCGGGTAACTTCATCCATGGCAAAGAATTTTGGCGTTCAAAAAGTGGAAGATATTTATGGTAAGTCCGACTTTGATTTTTTTGCAACAGAACACTCACAACAGGCATACAATGATGAACAATTGATCATCAGAACGGGCAAGCCCATCTTAGATTTGGTTGAAAAAGAAGTTTGGGAAGACGGACGAGTTACCTGGGTTTCTACAATCAAGATGCCTTTGAGGGATCTTCAGGGAAAAATAGTTGGAACCTTTGGTATTTCAAGAGATATAACAGAAATAAAATCCATGGAGTTCGAAATTAAGCAACGAAATGAAGAATTAATGGCGCATGAGGAAGAACTACGCCAGAACTTGGAGGAGTTGCAAGCCATTCAGGAACAATTGGAACAAGCAAAGATTTCTGATGAAGAAAGATATAAGGAGATGTTGAAACGCCTTGACCTTCAAAGAAGAACAATGATCGAAGTTTTGAATCAATTACCCGCAAAAATATTCCTCAAAGATGAAAGTGGTTCGTTGGTGCTTCTGAATTCTGCCGTGGCAGCAGTTTACTCAAAAACGGTTGAAGAACTAATAGGAACCTCTGATTTCGAAAATCATCCTTATGAAGATGCAAAGCAATATAGAGAACAGGAATTGAAAATTATGAAGTTAGGCAAGCAAACCTATATTCAGGAAGAGGCAATTACCGGAGAGTTGAAGTTGCTAAGAACGACAAAACTACCCTTCTATATTGCTCACCTGGAACAAACCGGATTGTTGGGATTCCAGTTCGATGTGACAAATGAAGTCATGAACGAAAGAAAGTTAAAGGAATTAGAGCCTGTTGTTTTGGAATTGGAGCGCTTGAAAAATGCATTAAAACGCTAAACTCAATGAGAAAATTGTTTCCGTATTAATGCATAGGAAAGACTGTCTCTTTATTATCAAAATTTTTTGTTTTTTACTCTTTGAAACTCTGTATCACTTCTATAAATATATGATAAACAATAAGTTATACAGAGTTCTTCTAAATAGGATTATGGGTTCACACAGGTTTTGAAAGTTCATAATAAGCATACAATTCCAAACAAATAGAAAGCCATTGCCTTGAATGGAATTTCAGAATTCCTGAAAAACTCTGGCTGTTATTATATTCTTGATTTTTTGTAACTTTTTGATCAAGCAAAAAGTTAGAAGAAAACTACTTTTCAATTTGGATAAAGGTCATTCCGAAAAACATGAAACAGTTGTGTTTGCGAATAGACTACAGAGACCATCCAGTTTTTGGAAAAACTGATTATGGTTATGGAATTACTATCAATTCAACAGACAACATCATTCAATATGGACAAACAGGATTTGCGCCTGGTTTTGTCTCAATGAACTTTTATTTTCCAAAAACCAAAACAAGTATTATAATATTTGAGAATATTGCTTATGATACAGACAATTTAAAAAAGACGTTTTATTACCATACAAAAACTTTAAATATAATTCGTGAAAGTGGAATTTTGCAAATTGATTTTTAATTTTGTAAATAAATTCATACATTTGGATAACAAAAATTAAGAAAAATGATAATACAACAAGAAATTGAACAAAAACTTAATGAATTAAAACCAATTCTTTCACAAAAATATCATGTGAAACGCATTGGATATTTTGGTTCTTTTGCTGTTGGTAATGCAAACGAAAAAAGTGATATTGATATACTTGTAGATTTTGATAAACCAATTGGTTGGGATTTTTTTGACTTACAGGATTTATTGTTTGAGCACTTGAAACGAAAAATAGATTTAGTCTCTATAAATGCACTTAAAAACCAATTAAAAGAGAATATATTAAAACAAGTAATATTCGTGTAAATGACAAAAAGAGAATTTATATTTTATCTTGAAGATATGGTTCTTTCAATGGAAAAAATTGCAAATTATTTGCAAAACGTTGATTTTGAACAATTCTTAAAAAACGATATGGTCATTGACGCAGTAATTCGTAATTTTGAAATTATTGGGGAGGCGGCAAACAATATACCAACTGACTTACAGGATAAATATCCAGATATACCTTGGTCTAAAATGTATAGGTTAAGAAACATTGTTATCCATCATTATCATGGTATTGATTATGAAATGATTTGGGAAATTTCGCATAATCATTTACCGCAAAATAAAATGGACTTGCAAAAAGTGATTGCCAACGAGAAAAATATAAACCGCTAACATGGCACACACCGACAAAAAACAAAAATTTATTTTTTAATTTTTTTTAGGTATTTTTGTTTTCTGCGGGTGTGCCTACCCGTTACAAAGATTCCGCCACTACATGGCTGAATATATGTGGCTATTTCAAAGAACTTTAAGTTTCTCTCTGTTCAGCATCTAAATGAGTAATTTCTATAAGTTTATTTGTAAGAGCCGCTAACTATGGAATAAAATACCTAATAAAACAACAAAACTTCCGTTAAGATATTTTCTAATAATTATATTCAAATTTATGAATCAGAAAAAGATTATTGTTTGTGATGATTCCTGGGGAATTCAATTGCTTTTTAAGGAATACCTGAAAGATTTGGGTTTTGAATATCTGATGGCCAAAAATGGCAAGGAAGCAATCGAACTATTGAAGAATAATAAAGATATTGTGCTCATTTTTATTGATATAGAAATGCCTGTAATGAACGGGATTGATACAATTAATATGATAAGGAAAACGTTAGCTCCACCGCATAAAAATATACCATCCATTGTTATAACTGCGCACGATCACAACCACTTTTTGACGAAGTTGAAACATCATGGATTTGATGATTATTTATCAAAAGATTGCACCTCAGAATCAATTCAGGAAGTTATAGAAAAATACATTTAACCTTAATCTCTATGACATCAGCCTTCATCATTGTTTCTGCATTATTGCTCATCTCTCTGGTTATTAATTTATACTTGAGAAGCAGATTGGTATTGGAAACACAGGAAAGGCCATTCCTTGATTATACCATCAAGGAAAAGCAGGTTTTATTCAAAGAAATTTTCAACAATGCACCCGATTCTATTTTGCTTACGGAATATAAATCCGGGAAAATCATTGAAGCCAATCCTTCTGCCCTTCTACTTTTGTCAAGATCCAGAAGAGAAGTAGTAGGCGCTCATATCAACAATCTTTTTGCCAATATGAAGGAAAGTAATTTCATGGATATATTGCAGGATTTTTTGGTACACCATGCAAAGAAATCAAATTCACGCTTTGATCTTTTATTTGAATCGAATGATAAAAAACCACTAACACTTGAAATTGTAGCCAGTACATTGATTCTGAATGATCAGAAAATTGTCGTCATGATTATGCGAGATGTCTCTGAAAAAGAGAACATACTTCTAAAAATAAAAGATAGTGAATTAAAATACAGACTTTTAGCAGAGGTAGCCCCCTTAGCAATTGTGCGATTCAATACATCGGGCGATGTAGAATTTATCAACAGTTTTGCAAAGGATCTGGTTGGTTTGGATATGGAATCCAGACAACAAAAAATAAATATTTTTGAAGTTAAGCATCTTGCCACCTCCAGTTTTGTGGAAAACCTAAAGAACTGCATTGATACCGGAAATAAAATTATTTTTGAGCATCCCATTCATTTCGAAAACAAAGCATTTGCTTATGGACGAACATTCTTTTCGCCGATTCGAAATAGTTCTAATAAAATTGAGGGTGTCATGTCTGTTACAGAGGATTATACTGAAAAGAAAATCACAGAAAGACAGGTAGAGAAAAGTGAAAAAAAACTTAAAACCATTTTGGATTCTTTGCAAATCGGAATTGTTTTGATCGATGCTGAATTACAGAAAGTCGTAGATATTAATCCTATGACTGCCAAGTTTTATGGTATGAAAAGAAGTAAATTACTCAATAGAACATGCGAAGATTTTATATGCGATAGTTCAAAGCATGGTTGCTTATGTAAAGATCTTTTCGATAAACCCAGATCAAAGGAATTCATAATAAGAACAATTTCCGGAAAAAAAATACCGGTACTCAAAACGACCATACCTATAACCATAGACGAAAGAAGGTATTATTTAATCTCTATGGTCGATATTCTTGACCAGAAACTCACCGAGATTGAATTAAAAATTTCGAAAAACATGGCCGAAGATTCAAATATTGCAAAATCTCGGTTTTTGGCAAATATGAGTCACGAAATTCGGACACCTATGAACGGAATTCTGGGGATGATTCAATTACTCAAAAAAACAGAACTTAGCAATAAACAATCGGAATATATTGATATGGTTACAAATTCTTCCAAATCACTTTTGGTGATTATCAATGATATTTTGGATATTTCGAAAATTGAATCGGGTAGGGTAGAGCTGGAGAGAATTGCTTTTAATTTCGAAAGTTTAGTGAATTCTGCTTTTAATATTTTTGCCTTCAGACTTCAAGTAAAGAAAATAGACTGGCAGTTCGATATTGATCCCCAAATTCCCCAAATTCTTATTGGTGATCCGGTAAAAATTCGACAGATTCTGATCAATTTAATTGGAAATTCTGTTAAGTTCACCCATCAGGGATCGATCAGATTGCAGGTTCAACCGCGAAAATCAAAGGGCAATTATATCCTTTTGTCTTTTAACCTAAAAGATACAGGAATCGGCATTCCCAAAAAGAGTATCGACAAGATTTTCGATCTCTTTACACAAGGAGATCCTTCTACAACCCGTAGATATGGTGGCTCAGGTTTGGGGCTTTCTATTACCAAAAAGCTTGTTCAACTGATGAAGGGGGAAATCCATATAGAAAGCAAAGAAGGTGAAGGAACAAATGTATATTTTAACATCAGGCTTGAAAAAGCATCAGCACAAGATCTGGAAAAACTCAATGCAAGCAAAGATAAAATGAAAGAACAGAAAACAGAACAGAATTTCATCAGACCCCTGAATATTCTTGTCGCAGAGGATATTCTGATCAACCAAAAATACATCGAAGAACTGCTTGAAACATACGGACATAAAGTTTCTATAGCGAATAATGGAATTGAAGCCATTGAAATGCTCACAAAGGAACACTTTGATTGTGTTTTGATGGATGCCTACATGCCAGAAATGGATGGAATAGAAGCTACTCGTTATATACGTGAAAAGGAGAAAAACTCCAACTTGCATGTACCTATTGTGGCATTAACGGCGGCTGCACTTGTTGGTGATAAAGAACGGTTACTTGAAGCAGGAATGGATTATTATGTTTCAAAACCTGTTGAAGAACACGATTTAGTAAATATTTTGCTCAAAATTCAATCTTTAACCACGGGTGAAATGAATGACCCAAAAAATTCAAATCGAAAAAATTTAGAAATCCCCACAGAGCAAATTCACCTTTTAAACGTGGAGGCTTTTAGGGATAAATTTGGAAAATTTTCCAAAGATACCATCCGGGATATTATCGAAATGTTTATAACTTCCTATCCTTTACGATTGCAAACAATTCAGGAATACATTATTGGACAGGATCTCGATAACCTGCATAAGGAAATCCATGGTTTAAAGGGAGAATTATTGCTTTTTGGCCGCAATCAGGTTAGTGAAATGGCTATCGAAATTGAAACCTACATATTAGCCCAAGATTTAAAAACCGTTAGCGACCGTTTTAGTCGATTTGCTTCTATCGTAAGAACATTTGCTGATGAACTTAATTATTTGTCTTTGAATTTATAAGCACTAAGAACACTATGAATTAACTTTCTGAATGTTCGCTTTGTCTTGCAAAATGGAGCATTCAAATATACCTTTTTTACTATAAGCTATTATTCTAATTCTGCCTGATTCTGAATACACTACGTCATAAGAATTTATTTCCTCGGGGCAAACCTGATTGAGCAATTCAACGGTTAAGGAAGTATTCATTAGCATCTGTTGACCTTTAAGGTAACCAAGTAAATCGTTGAGGGCTTTATTCAGGCAGTCTTCGGCAATTTTCAGGTTTTTATCAATATCAGCGGCATCTTTGCTCGTTGGATCTATGAGAATGGCCTGTTTGTAAATGTTTTGTGCAATTTTATAATAACTGGTTTTAAGGTAAAGCGTGCCCAAATTAAAATATGCTCTAATATAATCAGGTGCTATTTCAATGGCTTTGTGAATCCATTCTTTTGCTTTATCCAAATCGCCGTTTTTTATAAATATAACACCAATATTCAGATAGTTGCGCTTATCTTTGGGATTTAATTCAATGGCTTCCAAAAAAACATCCAAAGCTTCCTCATAATTTCCTGCCGACATCAATTCGCCACCCTCTCGGTTGAGTTGGGTGCTTCTCATTGTATCAATTTTTTCCTGTGCCAAATGGGCAATGGAGCTTTCAGGATTGCTCAGTTCCAAGATTCTTTTAAAGTGCTTTGTGGCTTCATCTTCATTATATTTTTCTAGATAGATTTCAGCTAGATTGTACATTGATTCAATATTCTTGGAATCTTTTTCCAGAGATTTTTCATAATATTCGAGTGCGTTGTCCGAATCTAACAGTAATTTGTTGCAATGAGCAATTTTCATGTATAATTCTGAATCAGGCTCAGTTTCAAACAGACAATCTAAATATAGGTTCAAGGCTTTTTCTATCTGACCTTCTGAATATAACGTATCTCCTTGATGTATCTTGTGATTTTTCATTTTTGAATGTTTAAATATTGAACCCAAATATAGAAAAAATTTTCATATTCCATGTAAATCAACATTCGAATTTACGCAAAAATATTAAAATTTCTCAAATATGTATGATATTCAATTTATAAGCATAATCATTTGCCTTTTTTAATAAAAAACTCGATTTCAAAACCCTGAAATGAAAAAAAGCGTTTGAATCAATTTTCAAACGCTTTTTCAAAAGCTATATTTGTGCAAAACTCGATAATTCTTAATAAGAATTTTTCTTTCCTTTCTGTCAAGATTTTTCGACGATTGTTACTATAAATCATGCAATTACATACTTACAATTGCGCTGACCAGTAAAACTGTCATGGTGACAAGAAAGAAAATGGTTAAATTACGACCTACTGATTTCATGGTTTTAAAATTTAAAGGGTTACTACTATATTAAAGACGAAAAAAAGTGAAAAGGTTGCATGGTTTTTCAGGTTATTTTTTAAAAACTGAGCTATATTTGATAATATGCCAGAAGACATATCATTAATATTACATACACAATACTTTATAAAAAAAAATTCTTTTGGATCATTTTTACTTTTTTCTTAAGAAGATTTGGCTTACTTTGGCTTTTTAATATAAAATAAAATTTATAAATAAAATCGGTTTTTTATGAAACTAAATGAATAAAATTCTGTGTTTTAATTAAAACGTTTACACATTTTAAAATTCGAACAATACTAATTTTTAAAAATGAAAATCCTAATACTTTTTTGCTTTTTGTTTGGGTTTGTGCTTGTTCATAAATCTCTTGGGCAATTGATTGAAATCGAATTGAATAATTCGCCTAAATTTGAAATTAATTCTAATCTGTTTGGTCATTTCTTGGAAAAAGCCAGTTGGGGCAACGAAATTGGTGGTGATTTGCTGATCGATTCAAAAAGTAAAAGCATTTCCAAAGAATCTTATAAGATCTTGGAGGATTTGCATATTCCTTTGATTCGATTTCCGGGTGGAACCGATGTTGATTATTATGAATGGTTTACGTTAATAGATCATGTTCCTGGAAAATGGGAAATAAGGCCAACGTATAGTGGAAGAATCGCCCCAGAATATGTTACAGATAATCGTATGGGGCTTGATGAGTTTTTGAATTTATGCAAAAGATTGAGATCCGAGCCTTTGTTGGTTGTCAATCTGGGTGATGCATTTTTCAAAAAGGAAAGCATTGAAAAATCGGCGCAGGAAGCAGCGGGCATGGTGGCTTATTGCAATGCAAGCACTGAGCAAGAAACAGGTTTGGAAATAAACTGGGCACTAGTAAGAGAAAAAAACGGTCAAAAGAATCCCTATAAGGTTAAATATTTTGAAATAGGCAACGAACCCTGGCTGTATAACCAGGATATTACGATGAGCAACTCAAAACAGGAAGCCATTGCTCACTACTTAAAATGTGCGGAGGCCATTATTGATGCAATGAGAAAAATCGACCCGGATATTCAAATTATTATCGATGGTGGAGTAGGAGGAATGAATTCTTCTTTAAAAACCGTATCGGGCGATAAAATTCAATATGTTGCATACCATCCCTATATGCCTTGGGAAATCAAATATGTGATAAAGAATGATACGATCGACCCTACGATATTAAGCCAAGAAGATATTTGGAAGGCTTGGGTTGCAATACCTGCAATGGATTCATTAACTGGTACGTCATCAATAGAAAACGATTCATATTATAAATATGTGCGCTCTGCTGCATATCCTATAGCTGTAACAGAATGGAATTGGAATGGTTGGTGGGGAGGTGGATTGAGTAAAAAAGTTGCATTAAATTCAAAATTTGCACAAGGTATAGGCGCAGCAGGTTATTTGCATTCATTTATCAGACAGGGAAATCACATCCAAATAGGGTGTCAATCTATGTTGGTTGGCAAAAGTTGGGGTATTACAAGTATTCGTTTTTCTGGTGAAAGCTTCGATAAACCTACCTTATATCCAACGGGAGCTATAACCGGATTTTATTCAAAATATCATGGCAAAAAATATTACGAAGTTAAGGCTGCGGGAATTCCTTTTTATAAGCAGGAATATCAGATGGGTTCTATAAAAAAAATTGATAGAGTTGCGTATTTGGATGCAGTTTGCACGGGTTCTGATTCTTTATTGTTTTTACATTTGATCAATCGTTCATGGGATCAATCGATGCCTGTTCATTGTAAACTCAATGGCTTCGGGAGTATAAAACAAATTGTAGCACACAAATTTGAGGATGAAAAGGATTATGCAAAAATAAGCCACGAAAAACTTTCTGTGGAAGGGACGGAGCTTATTTATCATTTGCCGCAAAAATCGGTTACAATTTTGGAAATTAAGTTGAAATAAAATTTTTTGCATGAAAAAGCACGAAACCAAACCCCTTGAACAAGCTCTTCAGGATTATTTAAAAGCTTTTAAGCTCGATAAAAAAGTTCTGGAGCAAAAGCTGATCAACAATTGGGAAAAAATTGTTGGGAAAATGATTGCAAATTATACGAAAAACCTCTATATTTACAAGGAAACTTTGTTTATAACCATGTCATCTGCTGTGGTAAAAAATGAGTTGATTATGGCCAAAAATAAACTGATCAAATCACTCAATGACATGGCAGGATCTGAGATTATTAAGGATATTGTATTCAGATAATTATAATTTAGCATCATTAAGATTTAAATGCAATTAGAGAAAAGGAACGGTTGAATATTTGGTGTAACGGCATTAATTCATTGCAATCCAACAGTAGAAAACCAAATTTGAAAAAATAAAAAATCTGCACGACTGAAAGAAATGCAAAAAGCAGCATTGAATACTCGTCGGAATTGCATATTTTTGCCTACGAAAAAAAACAAAAAAGCGTAAATACATCAGTTTTGCAAGCAGGCAATCTGGGAACAAAATCACCTTTAGATGCACGCACGATATTATGGAAATCCTGCAAGCCCGGCACATACTGAGCTTGTCGAAGTGTTTATAGAGGGGATAGACTTCCCAGTGCAACCATTTTAAGTGAATATTGACTCATAACTTTTAGGTACTATAAAATATGATTTTTATGAAACCCATTTTAATGATTTTATCTACTATTTTATCAATCAATATTTTTGCTCAGGTTGATAACTTAAAAAATATGGTATTGATTCCCAAAGGGGAATTTAATATGGGAAAAAATACGGATAACCCATCAGATTGGCAACCAGAACACAAGGTCTTTATTGATTCTTTTTATTTAGATAAATATGAAGTAACCAATAGTGAGTATAATGAATTCTGTAATGCAACAAAAAATACTTTGCCAATATTTTGGGGCATAAAAGAATTTAGGTGTGGCATGGATTTTCCAGATTTTCCTGTAGTAGGTGTTTCTTTATATGATGCTGAGAAATATGCTAAATGGGCAAATAAACGTTTACCAACTGAAGCAGAATGGGAATACGCCGCAAGAGGGGGACTTGTTGACAAGAACTTCCCGCATGGGGATCAAATTGATTCAACGATCGCGAATTACGGTAAAAAGTTCAAAGGAATTATCAAAGTAGGCTCTTTTCAACCGAATGGTTTTGGATTGTATGATATGTCAGGAAATGTTTGGGAGTGGGTTACAGATAATTATGGAAGCGATTATTATAGTATTTCGCCTTATTCTAATCCCAAAGGGCCTGACAGAGGGAGGTTTAAAGTTGTTCGTGGCGGGAGTTGGCATTCAGGAGGAATGTGTGTTCAAAATTATTTTAGAAATGGATTGTCGGCAAGTTGGGTTGATTTTGCTGTGGGCTTTAGATGTGCTAAAAGTGTGAAGTAAACGACAAAATTTATTTCAAATATCATCGTAGCGTTTTTATTGTTTTCGATAATAAAAGTCGAAGCCCTAGAAATTCAAAACAATGATACGGTTAAGAAAATTTTGCGTATAAAATTGAAAAAATTATTCGATAATAAACGAAATAACAGAAAAGTCAACTATTTATAGCGATATACGAGGTATTCTGGAAAAGGCACGTTCGACGGCATATTGCGCAGTAAATTTTGCTATGGTGCGAGCATATTGGAATATAGGCAATCGTATAGTAGAAGAATAACAACATGGAAAAGAACGAGCCATCTACGGAGATAATTTGATTAGAAATATTTCCGAAAAATTAACCTACGAATTTGGAAAAGGTTTTGACGAAAGTAATTTAAGATATATGCGATTTTTTTACAACGCATTACAAATTTGTGACGCACTGCGTCACGAATTGAGTTGTACGCATTATCGTCTGCTTCTAAACATAGAAAAACCCGAAGCCCGCAGTTTTTATATGATAGAATGTGCTAAAAATCAATGGAGTACCCAACAATTGGAACGACAAATAAATTCATAATTATTTGAACGCCTCGCACGTTGTGTATTCCTTGCGCTATCGTAAATTCGCAAAGTTAGGCTTCGCTCCTTCGCTTTCGCAAGGTATTGACCATTTTTTGCTTTAGTGCCACAACTCGTTTATCAAAATAAACCAAAATTTGAAAACAATTTTAAATTTCAACAGTCGTGGGGTCTGCGTCTTCATCATCGCTAAATTTATGATCTATGCCCAATAAATTTGCAAAAACAAGCCAAGCTACCCAACAAAATAATCCAAATGGCAAATACCCAAAATAACCTAAAATCGGCATTTCAAAAATATGAAATTTGTCCACATAAGGAACACTATACATCCAAAAACCAGGATTGTATGAAATCACCTGATTATGTTCTAAATGAATGGCGCTAAAATAATTCCAACCTTCATAGAAAAAGCCTTGTATAAGATAAGCAAGGCAAACCAAAGCAACAGGTGTCCAGTTTCCCTTGGCAAGCGGTGTAAAAGGTGTCCATGTATTTTGTAATGAGAGGATTGCCAAAAGTGCAAACAATGGTCCAAGCCAAAGAATAAAGAAAAGCTGATCGGGCAACACACTTATCATCAGCATGATAAATAAAGAAATAACATAAATAATCTTCCATGTTTTCCTTGAGATGTTAACTTTGGGCCCTTGAGAGTACTTCACAGCCAGATGCTTAAATGACTTAAGGAGTGTGTACATCTCAAAAACAATGGTGAGCAAGCCCGTTGATCCAAGGAGGGAATAAATGATAAATTGCTCGGTACTGATGAGATTGCCACTTGGATAATACCAATTTTCTTTCACAAAAAAATTCAGATACTCAAAATATGTCCATCCGCCAATTGAACACACAGCAATGGCTATAATCGTATGAGGTCTGGTGTTTATGATAGATTTTCCTATCGTTCTGTAATAAACCAAACCATCGACAACAAAAACAGCACTCCAAAACAAAGGGATCAATGCCCAGTTGACCAAGATTTTAGGTTCGCTAAATTTGCCCCAAAGTATTATCAATGAAACAATTAACAAGAATACTCCAAAAAAGAACCATACTGGAAAAGGAGCTTTTTTCTTTAGGTTTAATTCAGATACCACTTTTATCTTTTTGAATCCGAACCATTGCGGAAATATATAAAGTAAAATAATGAAAGTGCAAAATATTGAAAACCCAATAAAAATATAAATATTAAAAGGCGCTTTTGCTCCATAATCAGTCATTTCGGGAGGAAACTTGAAAAAATCCTGAGGAAGATTGCCTTTGTATTTTATTGTAGGCCAAACAAGAGGCAGTAGCACAACTGCCGCAATGGTAGCCAAAATAGCTGAGATTTTTTTCAACATTGGGTTCATAGAGATTGATTTTAATGATTACACTTTTGTCACATTATTTATTTGATCATTTTTTTAACGGTTGGCGGTATGAAACGTTGGGGATTTCGTGGCTGCGTCCCTATCCCCCGCTACAAAACTTGCAAGCGAGCACTGCACATGGCAAACCACTTAAACCCCAATATTTTATGACTGCGTGTTAGGGTGCGTAATTATTATAAAAATGTCAAGCCAACTCTACGATTCAATCCTTTTTCAAATATCCTTATCAAGGTAGATAGTTGAATATTTCCTTTAGCATTCTCTATCTTTGAAATATAACTCTTTTTCGTTCCAGCTTTTACGGCTAATTCTTCTTGCGTCATATTAGCATCCTTTCTCGCTTCTTTCAACATCTCACTTACAATAAACATTTGAGCTTGTTCTTCATACTCATTCCGGCTCTCTGTGCCGAGTTTTCCATGTTCAGTTTCTATCAACTCATCAAAAGTCTTAATTCCGCTATACTTATCCATAATTATTATTTTTTAAGTTGAAAATATTCGTTTTTTAATCGCATTGCTCTTTCTATCTCATCTTTTGGTGTTTTCTGTGCCTTTTTTTGAAATCCATTTAATAATACAACTAATTATCCCTTATCGAAACAACAGAATACCCGATAAATATTTGATTGAAATTCGATTCTGATCTCAAATAATCCATCATATCCAGTCATTGGGGCAAGAAATTTCTCAGGAACTCTATCTACCTGTTTAATCAACTCAAATACATATTGAATTTTTGTTTTAACCTTAAAATCAAGGCTTTTATAAAAATCCAAGAAATAGTCTCCGTGAAATATTATTTGTCTTGCCATGAAGCAAAGTTATCTTAAAAGATAACAAAATCAAAATATTTTATTAGAAAATCGTAGTCGGAATCGTTTTTTCTTATGCACCCTAACGGATAGGCATAGGCGCACACAAGCAAAATACCTTAAAAATAATTATAAAAAAATATTTTGCTTGTTGTCGCTCTATGCCATGTTCTGCGTATTTTTTATTCATCTATTGAGTTATTTGTCAGTTCATTTTCTATTTGTTCTACTGTTGGCAATTCTGATTTTAAATTATTGGGTATTATCTCTGTAATTGTAAAATTACTCACGCCAATTGGTTTTCCAAAATCCCTTAAAGCATATTCTACATCTATTTTGTCTTTTGATTTACAAAGTATTATTCCAATCGTTGGATTATCTGTTTCTGTTTTTAAAATATCATCTACCGCTGATAAGTAATAATTCATTTTACCTGCAAATTCTGGCTCAAACTCGCCACCTTTCAACTCAATCACCACGAAACAACGCAATCTTATATGATAAAATAATAAATCAAGAAATCTTGTTTTATTTCCAATTTGCAGTTCATACTGTCTTCCAATAAAAGCAAATCCTTTACCAAGTTCTAACAAAAATTTTGTTACATGAGTTACTAATTGCTTTTCAATTTCTAATTCATGTGCACCTTTCTCTAATGTAAGAAAATCGAAGATATACGGGTCTTTTAATGTTTGTTTTGCTAAATCAGATTGAGGTTTTGGTAATGTATTTTGAAAATTAGTTACTGATTTTCCTTGTCGCTCAAATAAATTGCCTTCAATTTGCAATTCAAGTATATTTCTTGACCAACCATTTTCTATTGTAGACTGTATGTAAAATAATGCCTTATTAACCTCTTTTATTTTATTTAATACCAACCTATTATGTCCCCAAGGAATTTGTCCCACAAGCTGTGGGACAAATTCTTCGTGCTGTTTATAAAACAGAAACATTTGTCTCATTGCAAATAAATTAGTTCGAGAAAAACCTGTCACATTATCTAACTGATTTTTTAAATCTTTCGAGAGTTTTTCTACAACCGAATTTCCCCAACCTTTAATTTCTTGCTTTTCAAATATTGACTTACCAATGTTCCAATATAAAGTAATTAATTCACTATTAACAGATAAAGCCGCTTTAATCTGAGCTTGTTGAATTTGAGCCTTTATCGAATTCAACCAATCTATATATTCAATTTTATTTATGTCTTTTTCAATCATTTATATTAAATTTAGACTGCAAATTTATCAAAATTTATCACAAATTGATAATTTCATCTTTTTTGTGTTCGGATAATCTTTCTGACATATTTTTGCAAACATTTGGCATTAAAGTATTATTACTTTCCGTCCTTTTAACTCCGTAAACAAATTCTGGAAAGTTTAATGGTTTTAGAATTTCCCAAATTTCGTTATGTTTGTCTGTTGAAAATAACTTCATGGGATTTCCGACTGCAATCCAATTAATCGGAACAGTTTCATTTTCAGGAATAATTGTTTTAAGATGAACTATTCCATTTACTCGAACCTCTGACCCTTTTTTTAGCAATGCACCATGAAATATTGAAGCACCTGTTGCAATAAATACATTGTCTTCAATTGTACAACCAGCAATATGCGAATTAGGACCAATAAGACAATTTTCTCCTATTAAAACAGGATGGTTTTCAGTACCACGAATTACGGCATTCTCCAAAATTATGCAATTATCACCTATGGATATTGAACTATTTTCTGCAATGATTTGAGCACCAAACATAATTCTCACATTTTTCCCAATATTAACTTCACCACAAATCATTGCATTGGGAGCAATATACGCTGACTTATCAATTATTGGAACTTTATCTAAATGTTTTAGTATCATGGTTGTCTGTTTTTTTTTGATTACGCAGAACATCGGTATCATTTCAAAAATCTCAAACAATGGATCTTTTGGTCTGAAATTCCTTATCGGAAACAGCGAGATTTCCTTGTTCATTGCGTATCTGGTTTTTTAGCTCATCGATAAATATTTGTAAAAGCAGCGTCAAAGCAAGTTTTTTTTCGAACAAACGCAACCAGATTTTTATAGCCAACCACAAACCTTTGAATTTACCAACTTCGCCATAAACATAGAAAATCGTAGCATTGCGCAACTGCTTTTTATACTTTTTGAGCCATTCTTTTTCATTGCTAAATTTATCTCCAACCAAATCTTTCAGCCCAATGTATTTTGAGAAAATCGAAAACTTTTTTGCCTGATATTCCAAACAACCTTCATCATGGTAGTATTGACTTATCATCTGTGAAATCCTCATACCGACTTCGCATTTTGTGTCAAAATAGTGAATAATAACATAAGGGTCAATATCGCCAAGCATATCGGAACCGGGTGCATCTCGATCAATATCGCTTTGCTCTTCATCCCTTGGGATTTTCTTATTTTTCAGTTGATCTATCAGAAAATCACCGGCTGTACTGGCTATATCGCCCAACCAGGTTGCAAAATCCACATTAGAATCAACAGAAGGCAACAAAAACCGACACCACATTAGCCAATCGGGCAAAGGTGAAATAGGTGCAAAATTGTTCCATGCGTCTATACCTGAAAAAATATGACCAATGTCGCAATAATAACCTTGAGGGTTTATAATTTCTTGACCATCATTTGCATAAATTTCGGGTGTTTGGCCTGCTCTTTCCGGATATACTTTATCATCTGCCCGATACACAACCTTGTAGGAAAGGGTCGGAATATCATATTGTTTATGTTTGTAAAATGATTTCGATTTTGTCTCCTGACTGGGAGCGTAAACAGGAACCATTTCGGTATAATATCTTCCCGGTACGTCGGCAACAGCTCTGATTACTTGTGTACTCCAGCCCCATGAATCATAATAGATTTTTCGAAGCAGAGTAAACATCAATTTTGTCTTATTTTGATCGCCTTCGTAATAGTCTTCTTCCAACGTTATAAGCTCCAACCACTTTGGAAAAGTAAAGGCATCAGTAATATGCCCAGGCTCTGGCTTTTTAGATAATATAGGTTGGAAAAGTTTTAAGTTTAACATTATTGATTATTTTAAAGTTATGCTTTAATTTCCCCAAGATTTAATGGTCATTTGAAGATTTAAAAGTAAGAACCTTTTTTTCAATTTCGATATTTTATTTTTGCAATACCCCAATACTTATTTTGTAGAATCTCGAATAAAATTATATATTTAGTGGTTTTAAGTATTCACCCTCACAAAATAAATGGTAAAAGAAAAGGTTTCAATTTTCTATGTATTTTCGTCCTTACAAATCGATTTTACTTCTATATTTGTAAAAAATTTATTCGATTATGATTCGCAGACTTTTTCTTATACTTTTTTTGCTAATCCAGATTTTTACTGTATCGGCTCAGTTCTACAATGGTCATCAGATGACTTTTGGTAAAAACAGGGTTCAGTATCACGATTATATTTGGCAATTCTATCGCTACGACAGATTTGACACATATTTCTACAAGGATGGAAAGGAAATTGCAATCCAAGCTGCAAATAGGATTAAAAAGCTTTTACCAGAAATTGAAGAAACATTTGAATATCATTTCGATAAAAGAATGATTTTCATTATTTATACCCGTCTCACTTCATTTCGACAAAGCAATATAGGTTTGGTAACCGACAACGACCAAACCAATATTGGAGGAACAACCAAGATAATAGACAACAAGGTTTTTTTGTATTTTGAGGGAAATTGGGCTGAATTCGAGAAACAAATTCGCAAAGCCCTCACCCAAATTATACTTTCGGATCTTATGTATGGTGGATCTATTAAGGATAAAGTGGCCAATTCTACTTTACTCAATATTCCAACTTGGTATTCGGAAGGTTTAATATCTTATATTTCAGAAGATTGGAATGCAAAAATAGATGATCATGTGAAAGATGGTATTTTAAGTGGCAGATACAAAAAATTCAATCATCTCAGGGGCGAAGATGCCGTATATGCAGGGCACTCAATTTGGAAATACATTGTTGATACCTACGGAAAATCTGTAATCCCGAACATTGTTTATATGACCCGGGTAAATAAAAATACCGAAAGTGGATTCATCTATGTACTTGGATATCCTATAAAAGATTTGGCTGCTCAATGGTACGAGTTTTTTTCTGAAAAATATAAGCAGGAAGAAGCACAAAGATCCTTTCCTGAGATGAATGAAGTAAAGATAAAGCCCAAAAAGGAAACGACTTACAATCATGTTAAGATTTCTCCCGATGGAAAATATATTGCCTATTCGACCAACATGCTTGGGCAATACAAAATCTGGATTTATAATACAGAAACCCAAAAGCGTAAACTTATTCTTAAAAAAGAATCGAAATTAGAACAAATTATTGATTATTCTTACCCAATGCTGGCTTGGCATCCTTCAGGACAGTTTCTCTCCATGATTATTGAGAAAAACGGATACATGGAAATTGTCAACCTTGTTTTTGATAAAACTCAGAAGGATTTCAAGAAATTGAAAAAAATTGAATCTAAAAGAATGTTTTCCTTCGACAAAGTATTTGATTTTTCTTATTCAAGTGACGGGTTGAAATATGTCATTTCTGCTTTGCATAAAGGGAAAGTGGATATTTTTGTTTACATCATTGCTTCAAACATTACAGAACAAATCACCAATGACATGGCTGATGACATGAATCCACGATTTGTGAATAATTCTAAAAATATCGTTTTTTCGTCAAACAGGCTTTCTGATACCTTAAAAAATGATGATAATTTAGAACCTCAGCTCATGCCTACAAGTGATTTATTTGTATATGATTTTATTCGTAGGTCTCCTGTTCTCAAAAGATTGTCCTTAACGCATTATAACAATGAAACTTTTCCCGAAGAAATAGGAAAGGATAATTATACTTTTTTGACAGATGAAAGTGGAATTAACAACATTTCCAAAGTTGCCTCAGATAGTGTAATTTCCTTTATTGATACAACTACGCACTATAGGTATTTTACCATCACAGAGCCTGTAACCAACTATCCAAGATACATTCATGAATATCACCCGATTCCTCAGTTAAAAAGCATGAGCGAACTTCTGTTTCAAAAAGGGAAATACCATATTTATGAAAATCCTTATAATACAGACAGACGATTATCTAATAAAAAATCGCCTTTAACATCATTTAAAATAAAACAAAACAAGAAATTCGCACAAGTTGATAGTTTAACTGCATCAAAAATAAAAGCCAAAGTAAAAGAACAGGAAGAGATGAAAAATGAAATTCAAAAGAAATTTGTTCATCCCGATAGTGCAAAAATAGACATCAATAATTATATTTTTGAAAAAGAAAGAATTCATATTTACCCAAAATCTTTTGCAGATAGCCTGATAATTAAAAAAGAGGATAAAGATACACTGGCTCTTCCGCCCCAACGAATCTATAAGACTGTGTTTTACACGAGTTATTTTGTATCACAAATAGATTTTAGCTTTTTAAATAATGCATATCAAGCATTTACGGGTGGGCAGGTTTATTTTTCTCCAGGAATGAATGTATTTTTCAAGTTAGGCACACAAGACCTATTCGAGGATTATCGGATAACGGGCGGCTATAAACCATCCATTAATTTTGATAGTAACGAATATCTGCTATCACTGGAAGATCTCAAAACTCGTTGGGATAAACAATACATGTTCCATCGACAGGTGTTTTTAACTTCTACAGACGAGGATCTAATTAAAGTTAAAACCAATAATTATTACTATATCTTAAAATATCCTTTTTCGCAAACCGCTTCTTTTCGAGGCACTTTCAATGTAAGAACAGACAATATAGACACATTGGCTTATGAGTCAACAAGTTTAGCAGCACCTCCCGGAAAACAGATTTGGGGTGGTTTGAAACTGGAATATGTTATAGACAATGCCCGAAAAATCGATTTAAATATTTATGAAGGTGTGCGGTCTAAAATATTTGCTGAGTACTACCGAACAATGGATAAAGAAGGAAAGAATTTGTATATTGTAGGAGCAGATTTCAGGTACTACAAGCGCCTGCACCGCAACCTGATTTGGGCAAGCCGTTTTGCATGCAGCAGTTCTTTTGGTAGTGCGCAATTAATCTATTATTTGGGTGGCGTGGATAACTGGATAAATCTTTCGTCCAAAACACCCACATTTAATAATTCTATACGCATAGATCCAGACAGAAACTATGTTTATCAGACTGTTGCTACCAATATGCGTGGCTTCACACAAAACATAAGGAATGGAAACAATTTTGCTCTTATTAATACCGAAATACGCTGGCCTATAATAAAATACTTTGTGAATCGCCCAATGAATTCTGACTTTCTCAGCACTTTTCAGGTGATAGGCTTTTTTGATGTAGGATCGGCTTGGAACGGTCGCTCCCCCTTCGACAAGAAAAGTGCGTATAATACAAATATAGTCGAAAGCTACCCTATAACCATCATTGTAAATGCACAAAGATCACCTTTGGTTGCCGGTTATGGTATTGGTTTCAGAGCCAAACTTTTGGGCTATTTTGTTCGCATTGATTGGGCAAAAGGTATCGAAAATAAAGTTTCGTTACCCCGAATAATTTACTTTTCATTAAATATGGATTTTTAACTTATTTTTATGACATTTTCATATATTTTGGCATTGTTGGCCATTGGTTTGGTTGCAGGTCTTGTAAGTGGTTTGATGGGGGTTGGCGGAGCAATAATTATCGTTCCTGCCTTAGTCTTTTTTATGAAATTTAATCAATTAGATGCACAAGGAACCAGCCTGACTTTACTTTTGGCACCCGTAGGCATTTTCGCTGTAATCAATTATTATAAGCAAGGACATGTGGATCTGAAAGTTGCCCTGGTTCTCATGGCTGCTTTTGTGATAGGTGGTTATTTTGGATCAAAGCTTTCCCTTCAATTGCCGGATCAGATTGTGCGTAAAATTTTTGGTGGTCTTATCCTTCTGGTTGCAATTAAAATGATTTTAGGAAAGTGAGAATTCAGAACGCCTATTCTGTATTAATTGTGATAATAAATTGATAATTAACGTTTTATGTTATTTGTGAAGCGAATATTGATTACTTTTACCTCTCAAGTGTTTTAGCAATAGGCAACCGCAATGAATTGTCTAATATTGAGAGCTAAGATTCCAGAAAGGATCATAATTGAATTAGCGAAAAAAATCAAATAATATAGACCAAATGGTTTTACAAACACCTAATTATAAGGAAATAGCAAAATTATTCATTATTCATTATTAATTATTCATTACTTAGCGCATCTGCACCCATTATTTTTATAAATTCATATCGTTTATTTTTTTATTTTGAAAGTAATAGCTCCCGCTAGAAATATATTATCTGCACCATTTGCACAATCGAAATCCAATAATTCATAATAGTTCTTAAAATTCAGCCTATCCACTTTAAAATCTGAACTATGCAATTTCAATTCAACAAAGTCGTTTTTTTGATACACAAATCCACTCCCTGGATCATGAAGTATCAGGTAAGCAGGATTTATTTGCCCCATTTCATCTTTACCATAACCAGCTAAAGAAACCCAGTGTCCTGCTACTATTTTTTTTTCATTTTGTTCAAAGTTTTTGGTTATCCATAGAAAAATCATCGCTTCACATTCACTGGAAAGCTGTTCCTTCAGCCATTCAATATCGAAATTTGGATTCTTATTAAATGCTCTGTATTCAATTTTTTCAAGATCATAACCTGCTTCTCTCACATATCTTTTTAAACCCCGTTTCATATAAACATGAGGAGTAATCTTGTTTGTCATCGTTTTCATAAACTTATCTTCGCTAAGCCGATGTATTAAATTGCGATAAATACTTATCGTATCATTTTGAAATTCAGGCAATAAATTTGTAAATCCACATTTCTGTAAATATATCAGTGAATTTGCAACAGACACGGGTCCACAGAAGTATCCTCCACCATCCTGTAAGTTCAGTTTCTTGTCAGTCATTGTTAAATCGGGCATAAGTTCTATTTTATCCACAAAAAAATTAGGATAATTGAATAAATTTTGAGATTTACATTCAGTTAATAAAAATAGAAACAATGTTCCGAATAGTAGGATATTTCGTTTTTTCATCTTGATAGTATATATGTTTTTTTTATCAATCCTTTAATTATTATTTAACTTAACCATCCTACGCTACTGTAGCATTTTGTCCATTTATCATTTATTTTTTTTAATAAAAAAACACCTCCTTGACCACAAAGTGGCCCGCACTTGAAATCAATTGTCATAAGAATTGTATTGTTATCCTTCGAAAAAATAGGAAATGAAATAGTCATATAACTTTTTGCTTGATATATTTTGCTGAGATTGTTCCAAAAGCTGACAATATCATTTTTTTTAGATATTAAACATAAACGATCTAGTTCTACTTTGGCACATTTGAATTTGCAAATTTATTTTTCTACTTTTGACTTTTGAAGCTAACCTTTTCCTGTGCCTGCTGAGGATTTGCTTCAAGGTAATCTGTATTGTATTCTCCTTTTTTGCAAGTTTCATTGACTTCGTAGCGTTTTGACAATATCAAGCGCTATTTCAGACCTAGTTTTGAAAACTATTTTTTCTTCCGGAATTACAGCTTCTATGCAATTCCTTTTGTCAACCCAGTCTTTTGGGAGATATATCTGTCCATCTACTAAACAATAATTATCTTCTGCACTTAAAGCTCCATTAACACCCACATGGCAATTCTCGACCTTGCATTTATTGCCATTATATGGATTTCTTTTTCATCAGTCCCTATACTTTATATGTTACATTGGGTTATCTCATTTCATTTATTTTATGTCGCTAAAGTAAATGAAATGAAGATTATCTGCAATTTTATTTTTGATTATTTTATTCTGCCAAAGTAGAATTAATTGCTACTTTACTTCTCCAGAAATTCTTTGGGCGTCATATTGTATTGTTTTTTAAAACATTTATAAAAATTACCACGACTATTAAATCCCACTGCATAAATTACTTCAGATATACTTTCGGGATTTTCTTTAAGTAATTCTGCCGCTTTTTTTATTCTCAAAGTGTTGACAAATTCATTTACAGACAAGCCCGTCAGACTATTTAATTTTCGGTAGAGTTGTGAACGACTTAATCCAGTTTCGCGACCAATTTCTTCGGCATCTAACTCAGGATTATGATATTGACTTTCTACATAAGTTATTATTTTACTCAGAATTTTAGCTTCAGTGGTATTGGTTGCAATTTCCTTGACTGAATAATTGTTTTCTTTTGAAAATTTCTGTCGAAGTATTTCACGGTTTCGTAAAATATTCGACAGTCGTGTCTTCAAAAAATTCATATTGAATGGTTTTGTAATATAATCATCGGCATTAGCTTCAAATGCTTCGATTTTTGATTCTTCATAAGTTTTTGCTGTTAATAGAATTACGGGGATATGACTTGTGCGTTCATCGGTTTTTATTGATTTACACATTTCTATTCCATTCATTATCGGCATCATAATGTCGCATACTATTAAATCGGGAAGGTGTTCTTGTGCGAACATCAAACCTTCCCTTCCGTTACATGCCTTGATAATAAAATAGTTAGTCTGCAATTCTTCTGAAATATACGTGTTTAATTCAATATTGTCTTCTACAATCAATAATATTGGTTGCAGAGCTTCGTCCTCAACATTTTGAATATTTGAATTAAGTATTTCATTATCTATTGTTTCTGATGGTATGTTTTCAATATCATTTATAATTGGCAAAAAGATTGAAAAAACAGTTTCTTTATTGACGATACTCTCTACCTGAATTTTTCCTTTGTGTAATTCTACTAAATCTTTGGTATATGAAAGTCCAATTCCTGAACCTACCGTTTCATTTGAGGTATCTGCCTGAAAAAAGCGGTCGAAAATAAACGGCAATTTTTCCGGTGGTATTCCCTTCCCGTTGTCAATAACTTTGATACAGACATATTTTTGTAAATCAACATTTTCTATTGAAATAATGATATGGATAGTTTGGTTAATATTAGAAAATTTTAACGCATTGGATAGTAAGTTAAACAATATTTTTTCCATTTTATCATGGTCGTAATCCATTATTAATGTTTCGATTGAAGAATTAAAGCTCAATGTTATATTTTTTTCTACGGCACTTGTTTCAAACAAATATACGATACCCCTGGTAAAAGAAATGAGGTTGCCTTTTGTAAGAATTAACTTCGTTTGACCAGATTCTACTTTCTGTATATCAAGCAATTGATTAATTAGTTTATAAAGGCTTAAAGCGTTTTTGTGAATATGCCGATAACTTTTATAAGGTTCAATAGTCCAATTATTTGAGCTATTAGAATTGCACAATTTTTCTGCCGGGCTCAGAATTAATGTCAATGGTGTTCGCAATTCGTGCGAAATATTAACAAAGAAATTGGTTTTTAGTTCATTAATTTGTTTTATTTTTTCATATTGTTGCTCTATTTCTAACTGTTTAGAAGTTAATAATTTATTTGATTTACTTAATTGATCGGTACGTTGGGCTACTTTTTTTTCCAGAATTTTTTTATGACGTTTTAAATTTTTGGTACGAATATAATATGCAAAATACAACAGATAAATAAATAACGCAATAATTATCAATTTAAACCAAATGGTCTGCCACCAGTAAGGTAAAATATCAATTTCGAGGATTTTTTCATGTTCCAACCAATTTCCTTCAAGGTCGGTCAATTTAATTTTAAGAAGATATTTATTTGGAGGTAGATTTTTAAATGAAACAAAACGGTTCTGATTATCACATTCGTTCCACTGTTTATCATATCCTTCCAAGATATATTTGTAACGTATTGTTTTGGGTGAACCATAATGAATTCCAGCAAATTCGAGGGTAAAAAAACTAACCGGAGTTGGTATTTTAATTTGGGTTAAATAGTTTAAATCCTGAGTCAGTATAACTCGGTTAAAAATTGTGTCGCCAATATTTACTTTTTTGTTCATTATTTTCATTTCCGTAAAAACCAGCTTGGGTATATACGGATTGGGGCTAATATCTTTCGGATTAAAATAAACCAGACCTCTATTCGTGCCAAAAAACAAGTGGCCTTCTGAATTCCTACAATAAGCCCCTGTATTAAATTCGCCCGACAACAAATAATTGCGTTCATCATATATTTGGCAAACAAAACTATACAGATTCATTTTGACCAATCCGTTTGCTGTACTTATCCACAAATTTTTTTCATCATCTTCTAATATACCATAAATAGTATTGCTCGACAAACCACTGTTTGTATTGAAATGTTTAAATATATTATTCTGAAAATCAAAACGATCTAAACCTGCTCCTGTACCAATCCACAGATAACCATTACTGTCGAATAATAAAGAAAACACTTCATTATTACCCAAAGAGTTAATGTCATTTGGATTGTTTTTAAGGTTTTTAAATGTTTTATCGGTTTTATTAAAAATATTTACACCACCATTGCGAGTACCAATCCATAAATTGCCGTTGGAATCTTCTGTTATACAATTAATCCACACATCATTAATAATTCCGGATTTCCCTTCGGCAATGCTCGCATCATCGTAATTCGGTGGGTTGGGCATAAAATATTCAAATTGCTTTTCTGTATTTAAATACACACCTAATCCGCCCGAACTGCTTCCTATCCAAAGGTTATCCGATTTGTCAATAAAAAGAGTGCGAATAGACCAACTGACTATTGTGTTTGCCTTACCTCCCTGATACAAAAAATGAGTAATTTTGCCTGTTGTCGGCTCTAACATATCTAATTGCGAATCGAAATATCCTATCCAAAGATTTCCTTTGCTGTCCTGATTTATTGCCGAAACCATTTCCCCTTGTAAAAACTTACCGCCCTGTTGAATGTGCGTAAAACTTTGTATTTTGTTATGTTCTATTTTATGCAATCCGGTATTGGTGCCTATCCACATTTTCTTTTCTTTGTCCTCAAAAATAGAATAAACCACATTAGAATTATTTTTCTGATTATCAATATCATCAAAATAAAAAATGTGGAATGGTTTTCTTTGAATATCAATTTTATTTAATCCGGTTTTTATTCCGCCAAGCCAAACATTTCCATAACGATCTTCATAAATAACTTTAAAAAAATTTGAAGTATATTTATTTACATTCGTTAAAATAGTTTGTTTAAATTGGAATTGATCCATTTTTCTGTCATAAATTCCTATTCCCAGGTTGTTTGTATTGCAACTAATCCAAATTTCGCCATTACTGGTTTCTATTATCTGACTTATCATATTTTGATTTTTACCATCTATATAATCCTTTGTATCAAGATAATGTGTAATTAGTAATGAATCAACCTGAGTTATATTTATTCGCGAAACGCCCAGATTTGTTCCTATCCACAAATTTGAGCGGTTATCTTCCAAAATTTTGCTGATATAATTTTTCGTCTGATATGTAAATGACTGATAAATAATTTGTTCAAAAGATAATCGTTTTAAATTTGTCGCATTCCGAGCCAAATACAATCCCGATTTTTCAGTTCCTATCCATAGATTATTATGTTTATCTTCATATATAGAAGTAATGGAAGTTTTTAATTCGGTTCTGTTTTCTTTATTATTTTGTTTTTGGTATGATTTATTGTAAGGTAAATACCTATTTATTAATCCTTTATTGGTTCCTATCCATAATGTTCCATTTTTTTGCCTGAGAATACAATTGACTTGGATCGAAATATCAAAAGCTTTTTCCAAAGATACTGCAACAGGGCATTGTTTTGAATTAATGTTTAACCGGCAAGAATACAATCCTTTGTCTGTACCAATAAAACAAACCGAATCGTTAACCTGCTCAATGGCAAAAACCCTTAATTTATGTATTTGTTCTGCTGGAGAACCATCAACAATAATATTAATAAACTGTTGTTTAGTAATACTATATAAGCAAAGTCCGTTAGGATTTAGTCCTATCCACAAATAATTGGCTGTCTTAAACAGTTTGTATATATTTTCGGTTACTTTTGAGGTAGATATATTACTGTTTATAGCTATTCTTTTAAATTCGAAACCGTCAAAACGATTTAATCCATTTTCTGTCCCTATCCATAAAAACCCGCTATTGTCCTGAACAATTGATGATATTGAACTATGCGACAATCCATCGGAAGTCGTATATTGTTCTACAATGATGTTGTTGTTAATCAATTGTGCTTGCGCAAAACTTAGCACAACAAACAAGCTACCCAATAGTAATACCAGTCGAAAAGTCATTTTTTTCTATTTATAACCAACAAAATTACAAATAATATTTGAAACTTGACTGAAAAAGTAGAAAAACAGTTAATCAAATAGGTACCCGATAATTAAAACAAGTAAAAAGATAAAATTATAAGAATATTTATAAAATTAAATAATTGAATATTTGCGCATTTCAAACAATTCAAATATTTGCGATAGACCGTATTTTTAGCCCACCAAGCCTTTTGTTCACAATAGTCTCATTAATGTGAAACCAATTGATACAAAAATTCATCATAGAATTACAGTTGAATGTATTAAATTAATAATCAGATTAATAGCAACATTTTTTTTTTTGAAATTCCACAATACATCTTTGGGAAAATAGCAACCCGCTATTAATACATAAAACATAATTTTGAATCTATTGAATCCACCATGTTTTTAGTATTTATCTTAAAATTATAAAATTATGAAAATTGTGAAAAATCAAATCCTCTTAAATCTAAAGTATGTCGTATTTATTTATTTTATTTTGTTGTATTGTAGCTTTGAAATTAAGGCTCAAGAAACTTATAACTGGGAACCCGCAAAGATAGGCGGCGGCGGCTATGTTACAGGTTTAATAGCACATCCTGCCGAACAAAATCTTGTTTATTGTCGCACAGATGTTGGCGGATTATATCGTTGGAACAATGCCGAAAACAAATGGGTACAATTAATAACCTATGATCGAATGCCTTTAGAAGTACTCAATGCTCCCGATATTAATGTTGGGGCAGGCATGGGACGAACTGCAGTTTACCCGATAGAAAGTTTTGCCATAGACCACAATAATGCAAATATATTATATGTTGCAGCAGGGAACAGTTATACCAATCCTGGGTTTTTCCTGAAAAGTTATGATAAAGGCGAAAATTTTGTCAAATTATCGTTCGAAATTCCTTGTGGCGGAAACAGAGACGACAGAATGAGCGGCGAACGTTTGGCGGTTGACCCAAATAACTCACAAGTGGTGTATTTTGGCTCAAGAAATCAAGGACTTTGGCGAAGTTTAGATGGTGGACAAAGTTTCTCTCAAATCTCTTTAACGCAAATGCCACTTGGGGTAAAGACAGGAAATTCGGCGATAGGTAATTTAGTTGTTGTTGTGGATCCATCTGGTGGCACAATTAGCGGACGTTCGAAAAGAGTATATACCACTGTGGAAGGGCGAGGAGTTTATACTTCGAATGATGGAGGAGATACATGGTCGCAAATTCAAACTACATCTTATGCATTAGATATGCAAGTAGTTGGCGGTGTACTCTATTATGCAGCAAAAACCGAGGGTGTAAAAAAATATACTCCGACCGGTGGTGTAGTTAGTATTTCTCCAAATACAAAAATAGTTGATATTGCAGTAGATATTAATAACAACCAAAGATTATATGCAGTAGATCAAGGCTTTGGAAATTGCTATCGTTCCATTAATGGCGGTACAAATTGGGTTCGTTTAGGTACTAATACAGGAAGTGAAACATCGCGGGCTTACTTTCAGTCAGACAATACCGGTGGATGGAAAGAAAAAACCGATGTGGTTAAATTTCTCTCGATAGGTGAAATTTTGATAGACCCATTTAATTCAAGCAAAATGTGGTTTGCAGAAGGTATGGGAATGTGGAGAAGTGATAATATTGGTGATACCCAAAATACACCAACGTTTAACGACATTTCGATGGGTATAGAAGAAATGGTTTCTACAGATATTACAAGTACAGGAAATGGCAATTTTGTTGTAACAGTTTGGGATAGAATTGGTTTTTATTTTAATACAGCAAGCCAATACCCAACTGAACCACTAAAGGGGCTATCGTTGGATTTCTCAGATGGTGGAAGTGTTGCAACTGCACCCGATGACCCACAGTTTGTTGTTGCTAATGTTAGCGACCATCGAGGATGTTGTGGAAATGGCACTTATAGCGGTTATTCGGAAGACGGTGGAAAAACATGGACAAAATTTGCGTCAATTACCGGAATGAATAACAACCCTGCGAATTTAAAATTTGGCGAAATAGAAATATCTGCCGTCAATCACAGTAACATGGTTTGGTGTCCGCGAAACAACGAAAATAAAATATATTATACAAAAGATAAAGGGGCTACATGGCAAGCTGCCACGCTACCTTCCGGATATTCTAACTCAAACCTTTATTATCTTACCTCTAAGCGAGTTTTAGCTGCTGACCCTGTAACGTCAGGAACATTTTATTTACAATCGTGGGGAAATGTTGGCTCCGATCCTTACAATCCGGTTTCTCCTTCCCATTTTCTACGTTCTACAGATGGAGGTGCTACATGGACAGACTTATCAACTGCACTACCTTATCGATCCTTCAACAGTCAATTACGTGCAGTACCCGGAAAATCAAAAACATTGTGGTTTACACCTGGATACGACCATCGTGAACCCCTAGATAAAAATGGCATTTTTACCACTACCGATGGTGGACAAAACTGGACAAAAATGCCAAACGTCGAATATTGTTATGCCTTAGGTTTTGGCGCAAAAAAAGATGCTAATCAAACTTTTCCAACTGCTTTTATGTATGGACACACTGCCGCAAATGGCTGGGGGATTTATAGAAGTACTGATAACGGAGCTTCGTGGAAATTAATCAGCTCATATCCATTGGGCTTGTTTGATAGAGTTCAGGTAATTGAAGGAGATGTAAGTGAATTTGGGAAAATTTATATAGGTTTTACAGGAAACAGTTTTGTAGTAGGAAGCATAAGTGATACCGTGATACATGTTGAGGCTGTTAAAATCAAACCTAAAACGATTGAAATGTTTGCATCAACTACTTATCAATTGCAAAAATTTATCGTTCCCGACAATGCTACCAACAAAAATGTTACTTGGACAAGTAGCAATACAGCCATTGCCACTGTAGATTCAAAAGGGTTAGTTACAGCCAAGAGTGCAGGAACTGTTAATATCACTGTAAAAACAGAAGATCAAAATAAAACTGATGTATGCGTGGTTACAGTTAAAAACATTATACAAGTAGAATCAGTAAATCTTAGCCCCGCAAGTAAAACATTAGGTATCAATGAAACATTGCAATTAAGTGCCGAAGTTTTACCAGTCAATGCAAGCATTAAAGATGTTACTTACTCAAGTAGCAATACTAGCATAGCAACTGTATCTGCCACTGGTTTGGTAACAGGAAAATACAAAGGAACAGCAACCATCACTGTTACAACAAAAGATCAGTCAAAAACCGACAACTGCATCATTACAGTAAGTCCGGCTGATAATGCTTTGGCTTTAATTAATTTTGACGATTTAAAACCTACTGTTCAAACACAAACTGCTGGTTTAGATCAAATGTATGGAAGCAATGGTACTGTATCTATTGTTGACAACCCGGGCAAATCAACAGAAAATCAAAGCAATTTGGTTGGAAAATTCGTTAAAAATGCAGCAAATTGGGCCTTAGTTGGGTTCAATTTAGATAAACCTAGAAATCTGAGCGATTTTACTTCTATTAGTGTACAATTTTACGGAACAATGAGCGAAGTATTTATTCAACTTAAAAATGCAACTGGAACAGTGCTTTTTGATATGACAAAAACTGTTTCGGTTACAAATAGTTGGCAAACAATTGATTTTACATTCCCTTCTCAAATAACTCAAGACCTGAAAAATATATGTATCTATCCAAACCCCAATGCAGCTACATCTGCCACTTTTTATGTAGATAACATAAAGTTAGTTTATGGTACTATTCCTCCTGATAAGCCTTTAGCACCTTCTAATTTATTAGCTTCTGTAATATCTAGTTCGCAAATTAATTTATCGTGGACAGATAATTCAACGAACGAAGATGGTTTTTATATTGACCGCAAACAAGGTACAGGCGCTTATACTCAAATAGCAAGTGTTGGTGCAAATGTGAAAACTTATTCCAACACAGGGCTAAGCACCTCTACAACATATACATATCGAGTACGTGCGTACAATATCGCTGGTGATGCTGCTTCAAACGAAATTAGTGCAACAACGAACGGTGTAACACCACCAACTGCACCTTCCGGATTAACAGCCACTGCCATATCTAGTTCGCAGATTAATTTATCGTGGACAGATAATTCGTCGAACGAAGATGGTTTTTATATTGACCGCAAACAAGGTACAGGTACTTTTACTCAAATAGCAAGTGTTGGCGCAAATGTGAAAACTTATTCTAACACAGGTCTAATCTCTTCTACAACATATACATATCGAGTACGTGCATACAATGGCGGAGGCGATGCCGCTTCGAACGAAATTAGTGCCACAACTCAAACAGAATCTATTGTTTTTCAACAAAGTACAAGTTCTGATGGTGTAGTAGCTATGGAAGCGGAGAATTTTTCATATAAATTTGCAGGAAAAAACACTTTTGCCGGAACAAACTGGACAGAATATGCCGACGCAAACTGTAGTAACGGTAAATACATGATGGTGCCAAATGCAAATAAAAATGGCGGTACTTCTCTTGATGCCCCTTACATGGATTATAAAATAAATTTTGTAAAAACCGGCACACATTACATCTGGATCAGGCATTTGAGTATAGACGCCAATAGCAATTCTGTTACACCACGATATAACGGAAACCTTATATTTGAATGGCATACAAATACCAGCACAACCTGGAACTGGCTTGAAGCCGGAACAACCTTCGTTGCTGCAACCGGAGAACAAACCTTTAGTTTATACAATCGCGAAGACGGAATGAAAATAGATAAAATCATAATTACCACAAATTCTTCGCTAAATCCAACGGGAATGGGACAGACTGAGACAAAAGATTATACGATAGATTTCCCTCTGACTACCCTAAATACCTCAAACGATGATCTTTTGACGATCTATCCGAATCCTTTCGCTCAAAAATTGAACATAGATTTTAAAATAAATGAAATATTTGATATTAAAATACATGCGCCTAATGGAATGTTAATATTTCAAGAGAAAGATGTATGGAACAATATTTGTGTAGATTTAAGTAATTATGCTGCTGGTGTTTACTCAATTATATTGAGCAATAATAATACATTTATAAGAAAAAAAGTTGTAAAATATTAGTGCTAGATTGAAAATACTTCAAAACCTATATACCTGTTAGGCTTTTAAAACCTAACAGGTATTTTTACATAAAAAAATATAAAAAGCTTAAACAATGTCTCTATAAAAAAAATTGAAAAATGAAAATACAAAAATTAGCACATCAATTTTTAATACCAATCATTCTGTTTTCAGTATTTTTATTTAATTGTTCACCAATAAATAAGCCAAACGAACTTGAAGCCATCTATAACCTGATAGATAGGAAAATACCGGGTGCAAGTAAGCAATTTATTTTGGAACTTTACAAAGATACCAATTGCGTATCGTCTTACGAAATTAGTAGTTTTGAAAACAAAATATTATTACGAGGAACAGATAAAATAGCAATTAGTAAGGCATTTAATCACTATCTTCAACACTATCGCAACGCCAATATTTCGCGTGGCGCAACTCAAATTCAACAGACAGAGAAACTCCCTATTCCCAAAAACAAAATAAGCCAATCAACTCAAAAACAATATCGTTATTATTTAAACTATTGTACATATAATTATTCCATGTCTTTTTGGGATTGGACCGACTGGGAACAAGAAATAGACTGGATGGCACTACATGGTATTAATTTACCCTTAGCCATTATCGGAACCGAAGCCGTTTGGCAAAACACCTTGCGACAATTCAATTTTTCGGAAAAAGAAATCTTAGCATTTATTCCCGGACCAGCATATACAGCATGGTGGTTAATGGACAATATTGAAGGTTGGGGCGGACCCGTTTCGCAAAAATGGATTGACAGTCGAGTCACATTACAACAAAAAATTCTTGCCAGAATGCGCGAATTAGGAATGCAACCCGTTTTACCCGCTTTTTATGGCATGGCACCAAATTTATTGATTGAAAAATACCCTGATAATAAAATATTTAAAGACGGAGAATGGGCTGGTCATCAACGTCCGGCTTTTATTGACCCCACCGACAGTCTTTTCAACAAAATGGCAAAAATATTTTACGCCGAACAAGAAAAATTGTATGGTAAAGCCTTGTTTTATAGCGGCGACCCATTTCACGAAGGAGGAAAAAAAATGGGCAACCTAACCACTTCCGCTCTAATTATCCAGAAGTGTATGCAAACGCACAGCGAAAAAGCAACTTGGATACTACAAGGGTGGCAAGAAAGCCCTACCTATGAGCTCCTTGCAGGAACAGACAAACAACACACCATTATTCTGGATTTGTTTGGCGAAGCACAACCATTCTACGAAAAAAGAAAAAGCTTTAACGACCGAAATTTTATCTGGTGCAACGTAAACAACTTTGGAAACAATACATACATGTATGCAAACATTGATAGCATTATTAACGTGCCTATCAAACTATTAAAGCATCAATACAGCACTAATTTCAAAGGTATTGGGTTATGCGTAGAAGGCAACTTGACCGACCCGCTCATATACGACCTTTTTTACGATGTTGCATGGCAAGACAAAACCTTTAATCTAAATGAATGGATAAAAGCTTATTCAACAAGTAGGTACGGGCAAGAAAACAACAAAACTACAGAAGCTATAAATTTACTTACAAAAACGGTGTATAACGCTCCCTATCGTACTGAAAATGTTTTATGTGCAAGACCATCATTAACGGCCGACAGAGTTACAAGTTGGGCACCAACAGTAAAACCAATTTATTCGCAAGATTCATTAAAACAAGCCCTTAAACTATTATTATCAGTAGAAGACCAGTATATAATTAATACAGAAACATATAAATTTGATGTGGCAAACATTACCCGACAAATTGTTACAGGAATAGCATTCGATAAACTACAAAAAATACGAAAAAGCTTTGAAAATAAAGATATACAAAACTTTATAAAATATAAAACCGACTTTCTAAATCTAATTTTATATACCGATAGCTTGGTGTCTAATATGCAGGGCTATTCTCTTTATGAATGGCAACAAAAAGCAAAAAATTCGGCTCTCGATACCAATCAGACACAGCTTTTTGTTTGGAACGCCAACAGAATCATTACATTGTGGGCAAATGAAAAAGGTGCAGAATGGTTACATGATTATTCTTATCGTGAATGGTATGGTTTATTGTCCAATTTTTATTATCAACGTTGGAATATCTATTTCGACTTTAAACTATCAGAACTTGAAAACAAAAAAGTTAAAGAACCTGACTTTTATAATTGGGAGAACAACTGGGCAAAACAAATATTCGAATACAAAGAAGGTATAAAGCTCGACTTAAAAAAATTTTCTAAAAAAGTACTTCTATTTTAACATTTAAAAAATGTTGAAAATAAATCAATTAAACAAAATATTTTTAAATTATATACTGGGGATAAAAATCAGTCGAATTTAGAATAAATCACAATTTTATCCCCATATTATTTGTGGTCTGTTAAATTTAACAATTTGTGCGATTGTAGAAATTCTACGAATGATTTCAATTTTTTGAATAGGTTTATGGATATATTCTATAGCTCCTGCATCAAAAGCAGTATGTAGATCACTGATCGATGACCTTGAGGTAACCATCACAACTGGAATGTTTTTGACTTTGTCTGTTTTTTTCAGTTGCTTAATAATATCAATACCCGTAAATTTGGGCATTTCCCAATCCATAAGAATTAAGTCTGGTTGTAGTTCTTCAATAAAGTATATTGTTTTATCCAAATCAATTATTTCAGTATAATAAAAATTGAATGTCGTTTCATTCAGGTAGTCTCTGTATATCTTCAAACTATATGGATCGTCGTCAACAGCAAGAACTTTTAAAAATGTTTTTTCTAAATACAAGGAGCTTAAATCTGATTTATTTAGTACTAATTTTTCGATTTGCCCTTCTTTGCAACTATAGATGGCAATGGATTGAATTTCCGGAACGGATACTGGCCTGTTATCTAAAACGTTGGGTTGTTTTTGTAGTTCAAAAATTTTGATGCAAGGTAATAGAAAGTAAAAAATAGTACCTTGACCAACAATAGAATGTAGCCATATTTTTCCTCCATTGGCCTCGACAACCATTTTGCAAAAAGTCATTCCCAGACCTGTAGATCTCACAGATCCAGATTTTTTAGCTTCTACCTGTCCAAATTTTTCAAAAACAAGATGCACTTTTTCTGTCGGAATTCCCTGACCGGTATCTGTTACTGTTATTAAAACAAATTTTTCATTTTGTTCGATGATATTTTTAAAATCTTCGGGAAACAAGATCCGCATATTTTCTTCTATTCCGGGAAGTAAGTAATTTTGTGCGTTTTGTGCGTAGCAGGCATCCAATCGTATTTTTCCGCCTTGCGGTGTATATTTTATCGAATTTGTAAGTAAGTTTACAAAAACACGGCTTAGAAGTTCCTGATCAGTTTCAACCTCAATTTGTTCAGGAATATTGTTGTCTAAAAGCAGATTTTTTTGCTTCAACAACAAATTTACCTGACTGATTGAGTTGGATGAAATTTCTTTCAAATTGTGAGAAGATATTTGCAATTTAACATTTGTGTCCTCAAATTTTTGAACATCTAAAATATTCAAAACCAAATTCAACATTTGATTACCTGCAGAATTAATCATTAGCATCATCTCATTTTCTGGTTCCATTGAGGATAAGCCCAGAATTGCATTCAGCGGATTTTTTAAATCGTGTACAACCATGCCTGTCATGGCTTCCTTGAAGCGATCGAGCTCCTGCAATTTTATATTCTGGGCGTTAACTGTTTTATATGCGTTTGCGTTGTCAATTGCTATGGTGATATAGGAAGCAAAAGATTGTAAATTTATCAAATCTTTTTTTGTGTAGGCATTCTTTTTAAATGAATTTAAGGCAATGATTCCAATTTGTCTGTCTTTTGTAGAAAGTGGCAAGTGGATTATGGATTGAGGTATTTCTTTCGTTGATGTATTAGGTTTCTGATCTACATAATTGGAAAATTCACGATTAAAATCGTTGATAAAAACAGTTTGCTGATTATTAAAGCACCAACTGGTTAAGCTATTAGACGAATTCAAGGGTTTTACAAAACGATCTATTTTTACGCCCAGTTCAATAAAACCAATATACTCAATTTGTTGCAGTTTGGGATTCACAATTCCTATGCCGAAAGCATCTGCCGACATAATGGATTGAATATAAGCGTAAACAATTTCGTTTATGGATTCCAGATCGAATGTTGAAGTTATTCTCAGACCAAATTCACTAATAATTTGAGAATCCTTAAAGGACTTTTCTATTTCTGCACTTTTTTGATTAAGCTCTTCATAAGAAGCTTTTAAGGCTTCGGATTGAGCTGAAAGTTCTTCGTTAGTAGCTTCTAATTCTTCTGATTGTTGTTGAATTTCTTCATTTTGCTGTAAGATATGCTGAGTGCGTTCTTTAACTGTACGCTCGAGCAAAGCATTTCTTTTCTTCATTGATGCTGTTTTGTATTTATAATAGGATAACGCCAAAACCACTAAAAGTAATACAACCAGAAATTTAAACCAAAGTGTACCCCAAAATGGTGGATGAATGGTTATGAAAATTTTTTGTTCCGGCACATTCCAGACTCCATCTGCATTTGTGGCTATGATTCTGAAAACATATTTGCCTGGATTTAAACCTGTATAATTTGCAAAGCTTTTGCTATTATCTGTTCTATTCCATTCTTTTTCCAAACCTTCCAATTTATACTTATAATGTATATTTTCTGGTGAAGCGTAATGCAGACACGAAAATTCAAAATAGATAAAATTTTGATTATACTTTAGGTCTAATTTTTCTGTTTCCCAAATGGGTTTTTTCAATATTGAATTTTTTTCAGTTGTATCTACCGAAATGCGCTTATTATATAACTTGAAGTCAGAAATAATTAACTTAGGTTTGTACGTTGAAAACATAATATCTTGCGGTCTAAAAACATTTACGCCATCTTTTCCTCCGAATAAAAATTCACCCGTTTTCTTATTATGATAGGAGCTTTGGATATTAAATTCCATTGCCTGCAAACCATCAGAAACCCCGTAGCCTGTGAAAATCATTGAATCAGGATCGAATCGGATAATTCCAGATTTGCTGCTCATCCAAATGATACCTGCATGATCTTTAATCATTCCATAAATACTGTTAGAAGGCAAACCATCTGCGGTCGTGTAGGTATAAAACTTTTTGTCCTTGTAACTAAACTTGCAAATACCACCGCCTTCTGTACCTATCCATATACTGCCAGCATTATCTTGGATGCTTACTTTTAAGTTATTGGTAGGCAACGAAAATGAATCGGATTCAGATGTTTGATAATTGGTAAAAGTTTCTGTTTTTGTATTTAATACACTAAGGCCCTCGATTGTACAAATCCAAAGGTTATCATGCGAATCAAGAAAAGCATCCCAACACATGTTCATAATCAATGAATTGGGGTTATTTTCTATCTTTCGATAGTTTTTAAATTTACCTGGTGTTTTGCCGCTTGGGTCTGGAATATAACGTCCTATACCACCCGAAGTCAGAACCCATATTTGTTTTTTGGGATCGGTATAAATTTTTGTAACATACCACCCCGGTAAACCTTCCGGATCATCCACATTGGGAATGAAATCCCACTTCTTTTTAAGTGTTTCTGTTTCAGGAATAAATTCAAAAATACTTAGATGGTTATGACCAGCCCAAATTAAATTCTCGTCCGAAATTTCTATGGAATTTATAAAATTCACTTCTTTGAACAATTTAAATTCTTTTTTTTCTCTGTTATACAAATTCAAGCCCTTGCTATTGCCTATCCATATATATTTTTCGTCGTTCGAGGCGATACCCCTGATCATTGATCCTCGGATTGAGTTTTTGTCTAATAAAGAATTTTGCAGTAAATTGAATTTGGATTTTTTTAGGTCGAAAAAATTTACACCATAGTCTGGCGAACCTATCCAATTGACCCCGGAGTTATCTCTTATTATGGGTATATTATTCATAACAGAAATTTTTATACTTTGTTGATCTGTTATATCAAAAGCAAATATTCTGTGAATCCTTTCCTTTCCTTCAAAAAGATGTAAACTTTGATCGCTACCGCTAAAAAAAACACCTTGGCCAGGAATAGAAGTGGGATAATCAAACTTAATATTGGATTGCTGAATAACTTTTGATAGTTTTATGTTTTTAAGTACTGACGTTTCTGGAGTAATATCTACCACATAAACTAAATATTCAGTAGATGTTAATATCAATCCTCCATATTCATCCAAAACAATTCCTTTGATTTTATAATCGTCCGATTTTCCTAGCACAATCTCTTTTAATTCAGGTTTTTTTTCTTTCAAACTGAAAAATGCTAATTTATGACCTGCTAAAAACACACGATCACCTTTATCTGCAACGATTTTACTTATTTCTTTTGTGTAAATAGGTAACATAATAAATCTGTCTTTTTCCCATTTATGCAAATTGCTATTAGGTTGACTTATAATTAATTCTTTATCATTTGTTGTTCCCCAATTGAAATAAGTAGGTAGCAAATCAATGTGATGCTTTCCCTTTACCTTACTTGAATATCGGACAAACTTTTCACTTTTCGGATCAAATAAGCTAATTCCGTCATTATGGATAATCCATATTTTACCTTCGGGTGCTATCGCCATAAAATTAATTACGGGTGAAAGAAGCGTATTACTATCATTTGCGATTGATTTATATTGTTTGAAGCAATCCCTTTGAGCCGAATATCTGTTCAAATTGTTGGATGTGCCAATTAAAATATCGCCATCGGGCAGCAAAATAAGATTTTTAATATCCCCGGTTGAAATGGATTGATCTGTTTTGCCCGTTGTATATACCTTTATATGTGATCCATCGTATCGACATAACCCTTCCCTTGTTCCAATCCAGATGAAGCCAGTTTTGTCCTGTAGAATACCTGTTATATCATTTGTTGGAAGTCCGTTTTCTCGGTTAAGAAAGTGGAAAGAAACCTTCTTTTCCTGGGAAAAAAGACCCAACGCCCCAAATAGAAAAACAGCAAGTAAAAGGAATCTTGAAGTCATATTTTAAAGCTTTTATTTGGCAATATACATAAATATTATCGACAACTTCAATGAAAAGATCAAAAACGTTTCATGCTTCGGTATTCCAGCTTCTCAGCAAAGTTAATTCTTGTCTGTCCTTACATTGAGAAAGTATAAACGTGCATCACTGAAACAAAAAATTTTTGCTTTTTAATCCTGATTTTTTAACCGCATGGAAAGCTAAACAGGTTACCCATAAAAGGGCAAAAATGCAAATATTTTTTGGTAATTCCAAGCACCTGTGATCTTTTTTTCAGGAAGTAAAAAGCCCAATCATTTCATCATTTATCTTCATTCGATTGTTTCAAATAGGTTGAAATATTCACATCTGTAATTACTTCCTAAAATCCACAGGATTTTGTCCAAATTAGTATGTTCTTCATTCTTTCTCCCCATAATTGTACTTTTCTCCCCACCAAGTCGATAAACGAGCCTTCATCGCATTTTCCTGCTGGTTATTTTGGGGTGCGTAAAACTTCTTTCCTGATAGGTTTTCGGGTAAAAATTCTTGGTTTACAAAATTTCCATCATAGCTGTGTGCGTATTTATAATCTTTGCCATATCCGATCTTTTTCATGAATTGTGTTGGTGCATTTCTAAGATGTAGGGGCACAGGGAGATTGGCTGTTTTTTCAATCCATGAAAGCGCTTCGTCTATTGCTGAATACGCACTATTACTTTTTGATGAACAAGCAAGATAAATAGTTGTTTCAGAAAGAATTATGCGGGCTTCAGGCATTCCGATTGTGTGTACAGCCTGAAAACAATTATTTGCAAGAAGAAGTGCATTCGGATTGGCCAAGCCAATATCTTCACTGGCTAAAATGACAAGTCTGCGGGCGATAAAGAGTGGATCCTCACCGCCTGCAATCATGCGAGCAAGCCAATACACAGCTCCATTAGGATCACCTCCCCGAATGGACTTTATAAAAGCAGAAACAATATCGTAATGCATTTCACCGCTTTTGTCGTACAATGCAAGACTTTTTTGTAAACGATCCATCACGATTTCGTCCGAAATTTCAATTTCTTCCTCTTCAAAGGAATTAATAAGCAATTCCAACAAGTTTAGAAGCTTTCTTGCATCGCCGGAAGAATGCTGCAAAAGTGCTTCGTATTCCAAGATGTTTATTTTTTTTTGTTTTAATTCAAAATCATTTTCCAAAGCCATTTTTACCAGGTTGATCAAATCCTCTTTTTCTAAGTGTTTTAGAATATAAACCTGACATCTTGAAAGTAAAGGAGAAATAACCTCAAAAGAAGGATTTTCGGTAGTAGCGCCAATCAAAATGATGTGTCCCTGTTCTACAGCTCCCAACAAAGAATCTTGTTGTGCTTTGCTAAAGCGATGAATTTCATCAATAAAAAGGATGGAGGTGTTTTTTTGAAAGAATTGATTTTTTTTTGCCTTATCAATAGCCTCCCGAACATCTTTCACACCGGAATTTACTGCGCTCAATTCAAAAAACTGACGATCTACACGATGTGCAATGATTTTTGCCAAGGTTGTTTTGCCGACACCGGGTGGTCCCCAAAAAATCATCGAAGGAAGATTTTCACTTTGAATGATTTTCCTTATTACTGCATTATTTCCAACCAAATGTTTTTGACCAATAAAGGAATCCAAATCTTTGGGGCGCATACGTTCTGCTAATGGAATCGACATCTTGCTATTTATTATGGTTTCCAAATAATTTCTTGAACCTTGTTTTCGTAAACCAAAAAACGCGATAGTGCAAATAAGAAATCAGAAAGCCGGTTGATATATTTTAAAATATCTTGGCCAACCTGTTCATCTTCGGCCAAACGGACAATGAGTCGTTCTGTCCTTCTGCAAACACAACGTGCTATATGACAATGTGATACAATGATTTGTCCTCCGGGTAAAACAAAATTTCGCAAAGGTGGAATTGCATTGAAAATCGCATCAATTTCTTTTTCCAATAGCTCAATATCTGTAGGTTTAAGTTCCGGAATATGGATGGAAGTTGCGTTTTCTTCCGAAGCAAGACGTGATGCTATACACATCAGTTTGTTCTGAATTTCAATCAGCAAATCATAATATTTCTTACCTGGATTTAAATCCCGGATCAAACCTAACCATGAATTCAATTCATCTACCGTTCCATAAGCTTCTACTCTTAAATGGTACTTTTTGACCCGTTTGCCCCCAATCAAAGAGGTTTCGCCTTTGTCGCCTGTTCTTGTGTAAATATTCATATTGAAGCAGTTTTGCGTTATGTGTTTTGTATTTAAATTTAATATTTAACTCAATTCACTTTTGTTCTCACAACGCCTTTATAATTAATTCTTTTTTGTATTTTCAAATAGTCCAGTAAAAGCTGATTTTGCCGATAACCGGAATATGTGCCTGAATCTTTGTGATTAAATTTATACTTGGTCGCAACATAATCGTTAGTAGCAATTTTGAAAATTTTCGATTTATTAAGAGGAATTCCTCTTAAATCAGTAAGTTGAACATCCGTGATTTTATCTCCTTGTTTTGTTACAGTGTATTTCATTCCAGCAACACGCAAATCAACTTTTCCTTTTTTCTCAGAGGCATGAAACAATAAAGATTTAACTTCATCAAAGGTTAGTTTGTATATAACAAATTCATTATCAAAAGGTGATAGCTTATATATATCACCTATTGTGATATCTCCTTTTTCCAATTTAGAAACCCTTATGCCGCCACTGTTCTGAAATGCAAAATCTACCTTCAAACCGCTGACGACTGCATCCATCATAAAACTACCCAGTTCTTCTTCTCCGGTAATATCTTCTTCTGCAAAACCCACAACTTCAGCAAACACAGGGTTTGATTCATAGTGCATTGCTAATTGATATACTGCTGAATCTGTTTTAGCAACTGTATCTAATTTTATGATCTGATATTGTTTCTTAACAAGGGAACTACCTGAAAATTCAAGTGTAATTTTACCTAAGTATTCGGCATTGCTTCCGGCTTGTGCAATCATTGTGTTGTTCACCCACAAAGCTGTATCTAACAATGTATGAGAGTGTCCACCAATGATTAGGTCAAAATCACCATATTTTTTGGCAAGTTCTTTGTCTGTTTCCAAGCCTAAATGTGAAAGCGCAATAAAAGCATTATGTTTGCTTTTCAATTTTAGGTAATCACCCGCAGCTTCGATACCATTTATAAATTTAAGTCCTTGAATGTTAGAAGGTAATGTAGCTGGAAATCCATCTTCATTAAGTTGAAGCAATCCCAATAAAGCAATGGAGATACCTTTTTCTGTACTGAATATTTTGTAAGGTGCGGGTTGACCAAAAGTAGTTTTGCTTGCATCAATATTTGCACAAATAAATTCAAATTTTGCTAATTTCATCAGGCTTTTCAAGGTATCCAATGAGTAATCAAATTCGTGGTTTCCTATAGCAGTTACATTATATCCGACTTGGTTCATTACATCAACCATCGGAAATCCTTTTTGGGGATAACGATCCACAACAGGATTTCCTGAAAAAATATCACCAGATGAAACAAGATAAACAATTTCGCCTTTGGCGATTAAATCGTCTTTGATTGCTTTTACTTTCGCCAGATTTTTTAGTTTTGCGTGCATATCATTGGTATGCAAAATGATGATTCTGGTAGTTTTCTGATCATTTTTGCATGAACTGATCAGAATTGACAGAAAAACTATAATAATTGCGATTAAATTGTTATTTTTCATGGTTTGTAAATTTGTTTAAATTTATGACATAAAACATTTCATTCGAAGTTATGTTTTGTTAAGCTGAGTTTTATCAATCCAAAATGAAATTTTTGTCTGCCTTTGTTTTATTTTGAATTTTGCAAAACATCCGATTCTATTTTTCCATCCCTGAGTTTTATAATTCTTCTTGCATTTTTTGCAATATCTTCTTCGTGCGTTACAAGTACAATGGTATTGCCACCGGCATAAATATCTTCGAGTAAATTCATTATGTCTATAGATGTTTTGGAATCTAAGTTTCCTGTGGGTTCGTCGGCTAAAATTATCGAAGGATTATTCACCAATGCCCTTGCTATGGCTACTCGCTGTCTTTGACCACCCGAAAGCTCGTTAGGACGGTGATTCATTCTGTCGCTCAACGAAACTTTGTTCAGTGCCTCTTTAGCCAGTTCCATTCTTTCCGATTTTTTTTTACCTGCATAGATCAAAGGCAACATGACATTTTCGAGGGCGTTGTAACGCGGCAATAAATTGAATGTCTGAAAAATAAAACCGATTTCTTTGTTACGAATTTGTGCTAATTCGTCATCCATGAGTTTGCTCACTTCATGACTGTTCAATATGTAGCTTCCAAAGGTGGGAGAATCCAAGCATCCGATGATATTCATTAATGTAGATTTTCCTGATCCAGATGGGCCCATGATGGCCACATAATCACCCCTCAGTATTGTCATATCTACACCATCCAAAGCCTTTACAATCTGACTTCCTACTTTATAATGTTTTGCAATATTTTCGCAATAAATAACTTCGTTCATGATTTCTACTGTTTTATTTTCAATAACGTACACGAAAATATTGTGCTTCAAATATTTCCTCCCTAAAAAAAACGATTCCAAATTGAAAGATGTCAATACATGCTTTTACCCGTGGGTGTTTTTGAATTTCCAACCAGGCTTTTTCCATATCCGATGACCAATAAATATCGTCAAAAATCATGATGGTGTTTGGACTACTGTATTTTAGTGCGATTTCAAAAGCGTTTAAGGTTGAATTACAGCGATGGTCGGCATCAAAAAATATAAGATCGGGTGTGCCTGTTTCTTTGAGAGCTTCTTCCAATTTCTGTTGAAATTTCCCAATTTTGATTTCGATATTCGTAAAATACATTCGGGCAAAATTTTCTTTGGCAATTTTGGCCAATTCCTTATCTGCTTCAATACTAATTACTTGCGATTTATTAGAAGCAGCGGCAAGATACATTGCACTTAATCCTAAGCAAGTACCTGTTTCAATTATTTTTATGCAATTGTAATGCAAGGCAGTTTTAAAAAGTACTTTACCATATTTGTTTCTGATGGATGCACTTTGAGCTATGGATCCTATTTTTCGTTCATTTTGTTTGTGAATTTTGGATCCGGCTCCATAATCCTCCAATAAAATTTTTCGCTTGTCAAAAACGAGTTCATCCTGAAAATTTTGTATATCAATAGGTTTGTAATAATGATCTTGATTAAAAACCTTACAAACAAAATCGTAAATAAAAGGAGAATGCAAACCATGCCCTTTAAAATGTTTGCTTTTTAAGGCATAATTAATATATTTTTTCAAAGAAAAAAACATGGTTTGCATTTTGATTTTTCTTTATTTAAAAGTAGAAGCTATGCCGCTTAAAATGGCGGAGCCAATGAGTAGTCCCATACCCGTTAATAAAACCATCATGGTTTTTGATTTTACTCCTTTCCATTCTTTTCCGATAATACCTATGACATTACTGAAAACAATCACAAAAGTAAAGAGCAAACCCCAAGTAATAAAAGAAACATTTTCAGGAATCTTTGTTGTTCCTATTCCTTTGAAAACAAATTGCGAAAACCAAACCAAACCTGCAACACCAGCCAAAATAAAATTTCGCATTACTGGTGATTCTTTGCTGGAATAATCCTTCAATGTTTTGTTTTTAAAATTCAGATAAATACTGTACGAAAAATTAAAAAGGAAACCACCAATCAGCAGTACTGCATATACAGGGTTGTAGCTCCATATTGAACCAGGATTTTGGCTGGCTGTCAAACTTGTCATTTCATTTCCTGCATATTCACCGAAAGCAAAACAAGCACTCATAACCCCTGCGATTACAGCTACGATCATTCCTTTCTTTAGATTAAAATCTTTGCCGCTTTCTGCATTTCCTTCACTTTTTTTATCCTTATCTTTCAATGAAGCAGCATAGCCGCAAAATCCTATTCCAACCAAAGAAATTGCAACAGCGAGCAAGGTCAAAGATCCTGAAGTACCCGAAAAAATTTCGTGGGCTTTGACGGAAATGGCTGACCCCATACCTTCCGGACGTTTTGCCGGATCGATGAGGATAGGAACAAAAGGGCCAATGATGGTTGAAAAAGCCGATGTAAGTCCCAATGGAAAAGCATTGCCCAAGCCAATACCCAAAAATCGGATGCTTAACCCCCAAGTTAACCCACCAATTCCCCATCCTACACCAAAAAGTACAGGCCAAAAAATACTGGCAGATGAAACCTCTGAAATAATGCCAAAAAGGTTGGGAATGGTGAGCATGGCCAAAATCCATGGACCAATCAATAGAGCCACAACACTATAGATTGCCCATCCCGATTCCCATGACCATTTTTTAACATATTTTAATGGCAAATAAAAGCTGGCAGATGCTAGACCTCCAATTGCAATAAACAAAAAACCTAGAAACGGATCTGAGTGATTCATAATAATTTTTTTTAGTCGTTGAAATGTAACCTCATAAAACGGCTTTGATTTGAAAATGTCAAAATCTTGCCAAAGTAATCGTTCTTGTAAAAATTTCATCAAAAATATAAAACTCAAAATAATATCCAATTTATCTGGTTTTCTTTTTCTCAAAACCTTTATTATCTTGGCAAACCGAAAAATCTTTTTTAGGTTGAAAAATTTTTTGCTGAAAAATGAATTTGTTTGAAAAAAATGTTTTAATATTGCACCCTATTTTGAAAAGGCGATAATATTAATAGATAAAAGGAATGGACTTACTTAAAGAAGCTGAGAATCTGTTTGCTGTAAAGAAAGAATATCCTGCTTTTAAAGCGGGTGATACAATAACAGTGAGCTACAAAATCGTTGAAGGAAATAAAGAAAGGATTCAGCAATTCAGAGGTGTTGTTATTCAACGAAGAGGTGCTGGAGTTAGAGAAATGTTTACTGTACGTAAAATGTCTGGCAATGTTGGAGTGGAAAGAATCTTTCCATTATATTCACCATTTATTGACGAAATTGTTCTGAATAAACAAGGTCATGTACGAAGGGCTAAGTTATTCTACTTTAGAGACTTAACTGGTAAAAAAGCCAGAATTAAAGAAAAGAAAATGCTTGTAACCCCATAGCGTTAAGCAGCCCTCGTTTGAGGGCTTTTTTATTCCATAATATTGCTTATTTTGAGTTTTGAACTATATATAGCCCAAAGGATTGTTACTGATAAGCAAAACAGAAAAAGCATATCTCGGGCAATAATTAACATAGCCCTATTCTCTATTGTATTGGGGATGACTGTGATGATTCTTTCTATTGCCATAATTACTGGTTTTAAAAAGGAGATAGAAAGCAAAGTTATTGGATTTGGTTCTCATATCACGATAACAAACTTGGATAATAATTCATCTTTTGAAACCAAACCTATCAGCAAAATTCAATCATTCTATCCCGATATTCAAAATGAGGAAGGCATAAAACACATTCAAATATATGCATTAAAACCAGGCATCATCAAAACCAAAACCGACATTCAGGGCATCATCATTAAAGGAATCGGTGAGGATTTTGACTGGCGTTTTTTTCAACAGAACTTGGTTCAGGGGCAAGTTTTTACAGTTGCTAAAGCAAAGAAAACCAATGATGTAATTATTTCTAAATACCTTGCAGATTTGCTTCACTTAAAACTCAATGATACCCTTCATACATTCTTTCTTCAGGATCAACCTCGATTAAGAAATTTCTATGTGAAAGGGATTTATCAAACCAGTTTAGAGGAATTTGACAAAACTTTTATTTTGGCAGATATAGCTCATATTCAAAAGCTTAATGCCTGGAGTGAAGACCAGATTACAGGTTTCGAAATACTATTGGATGATTTTAAAGACATCGATAACATGACCGAAAAAGTAGGGGAAACGGTGGGAAATATTTTCGATTCTCAAGGCAATACTTTGTATGTGAAAAATATTCGTCAATCATATCCTGATATCTTTGATTGGTTGGAGCTTACCAATACCAATGTTTGGGTTATTCTGATTTTGATGACTTTGGTGGCGGGAATAAACATGATATCGGGTGTACTTGTTCTTATTATTGAAAGAACGAATATGATTGGTATGTTAAAAGCTTTGGGAGCTGGAAATAGGCAAATTAGAAAAATATTTCTTTACAATTCTATTTTTCTGGTTGGCAAAGGTGTTTTGATTGGGAATTTTGTTGGTTTGTCAATATGCCTTTTACAACAATATTTTGGTATCATTAAGCTGGATGCTGCAACATATTATGTTTCAACAGTTCCAATTCATTTGGATGCATTTTTGCTTATTGCCCTAAATGCTGGCGCTTTCCTTCTCATAAGCATTCTGCTGATATTGCCTTCCTACATTATAGGAACTATAGAACCCGTGAAATCCATAAAGTTTAATTGAATATGTTTGCCGATTTTTCTATGTTTATAGATACGATCCGCATTGTTTTGCAGAAAGAAAGGAATGGAGAACTATTTCAAAAACAAATGGCGCCAGCATTCCAATTGCCTGCAAATCTGACGAAACCAGAAATTGAAAAAGTACATGCTGCTGTTTTGATATTGCTCTTTCCTAAGAACAACAGCATCTTTATACCATTCATCCAGAGGACAATACATCCGAAGGATCCTCACAGTGGTCAGATTTCTTTTCCGGGTGGACGATTCGAAAAAGAGGATATTTCTTTTGAGAAAACCGCTCTTCGGGAAGCATCTGAAGAAATAGGAATTGTGCCACAAAACATTGAGATTATTGGAAAATTAAGTTCTCTGTATGTGCCAGTCAGTGGTTACGAAATTCATCCTTTCATTGCTTATGCTCAGCAATCACAAGAATATATTTTGGATAAAAATGAAGTGGAAAATGTTATCGAAGTTGATCTCTCGCACCTGATGAATCCTAAAAATATTTCCCACAAATCGATCCAACGATTTGGAACGATCATCGATGTACCTTTTTATAATGTATCGAGCATCGAGATTTGGGGAGCTACCGCTATGATTATAAGTGAATTAATTCATATTTTGGATTAATTCACGCAGAAAATAGAAGGGACTGAGCATAAAAGACAATGCCGTTTAGTCAAGCCCAGAAAGACTTGAATGTGCATAACCTCCTGTGTAACCGGAGGAACAATACATCATAAATCCAGAAGAATTAAAGGGCTTACTCCTTTGAGGGTTGCAGAGTTATGGTCTATTGCCTGTGGGTTGCACTTTTTAGTCACATTTTGAGACAGCCCCTATTGTTTATTTCTTCTTTTCACAAGGTGTTGCCCTTCGCATATGCTTAAAGACAATGACATATAAGATGGAGTAAAGCCATCTTATCGAAATCACTCTCATTTGTTTGTTACCTTTTTTTCTCGTACTTATTAAGATCTTTTTTCAGATCTTCCTGATGTTCTTTTAGTTCCTTCATAAGTTCCTGCTTCCTTTTTTGGTATTTCTTGCCAGGTTTTGGACTGAATAGCCGTAAACCAGCACCCGTATATTTTTGATACGTGTAAGTAACATTGAAAAGCATGAAAAAATAAGAATCAGAGCTTTGCGGGTTTCCTCTAAAAGGAGTACCGTCTGGAGCGGGAGCAAGGGGTGTTCCATCAAATCCTACTCTTCTGTCGGCAAGTTCTGCAGCTACATCTCCATAGTTTGCACGAATTGCATCATTGTCATAATAACTTCCACTCACATCATCAATGTAATCTGTCAGAGTGTAACGGTTTCCTACTTCAAGTCCCAATGAAATTCTTTTGTTGATAAAATATTTTATACCCAAACCCACTGGAAAACAAACCGATAATTTGTTATATTTTGCGGGGTTTTCATCTATACCCTGGCCTTCTGTGCCTAATTCTTGCAGCGCATACCATTTGCCATCATATTGAGCCATGGGATTAAAATGAAATGCACCAATTCCTCCAAATACATACATATTCAGATTCATAAGAAGGCTTTTATAGGTTATGTATCGGCTTCCTCTATATTCTTTGATAAATGAAAATTCAGCCTGAGTAGCCAATTCAAAAATATTGGACTTGAATGATAAATTTCTTCCATACCTCGAACTACCCGTTGCTTGATCATCAGCACCTTTGATGTTTCCCCAAGTAAATTGTCCTTTGATTGCAAGCCTTTCCATCAGTTTGTAGCGCATACCAATTTGTAATGCGGGTTGGGTTGTTCCCCAGTCCAGGTCTTTGTAAGACATGAAATGTCCACCTACTCCGGAACCACCTCCCAAATCGCCAAAAAAATGGCTGGAACCAGAACCCAATATCAATTCATATCTGAATTTTTGCCAGGGATTATTGTCTTTTTGTGCCAAAGCAAAATTAGACAAGAAAACTATAATTAAAAATATTGCAATGTTCTTCATGTTCTTCATTCAATATGGTTCATGATAAATGATAACGATTTATTATACTAAAATCATATATCAGTCACAGAAATTAGTACAAATTTTGTACACTTTTTGCACTTTATATAAATATTATGGAAAATATTATTTCAACATGTCGCCTAATTCTATTTCACCCCAAGAAAACGGAAACTTAGAAACGCTCCATGGATCTTTTTTATCAATCCATCTTATTGAATTAGATGCATTTACAAAACTTCCGCTTGAAGATTTTCCGGGAGGGAAATGTTCACCTTCATCTCTGTCATTATAACCAGCTGTAAAACTCATTCGGGTCAATGCCTCAGGTTCAGAAGCAAAGCCTGCTCCATATTCGCTCCATGGAATGAAAACTTCCTGAGCCTTATTGTAGAAATCTATTTTGACATTTTCAATTTCTAAACCTAATTGCATCCGAGCTTCATCAAATGTATAAAAGGTGGAATTGAAATCCCAAGGTTCTGCAAAAGATCGCTTAAAACCTTTCACGGGTTCTTTTTTCGTACCACAAGCCACTTGATACTGACGGGTAGTTAAGCTCAAGCCATTTTCTCTGGATACGCGTAAATCTGCATTTTCAGGTTTTCCTATATTTTCAGGAGTTCTATTGTCAATCAAAATATCGATTACATCAAAATTTAAATAAAACTGTTCGTTTTCTGTTCCTGTAAATGAATTTGGATAAGCAACATCATTATCATCATTAACTTCAAACAACAAGTATAGTCCATCGGAACCATAAGCAGCTTTAACCTTCATATTGCAATCATGAGTGAGTACGCCATTAAAATTTGCACCTTGTGTGGCATTTTTTTTAGCGGTTTGATCAATAAAATCTTTCTTTTCGTCAATCAAATTCCAAAAATCGGAAACCTTATTATCCATGCTTGAGAATTGTTTTTCCATTTCCGCTGTCAGGCCATAAGCGACCAAAATACTATCTGTTGGATTTGCTCTGAAACAATCTATTTTTTTTCCTGAATTTTTAGAACCTGCATTCCTTTTTATAAAGGGAAAGCGTTTGGTTGCTTTTGAATCTTCCCATGTTCGTTTTGGATCTTTGATGAAAAAATGCAAAGGATTGCATGTAAATTGATTGCCTGATTTATCTGTTGCAAGAGCTGTTAAGCAATACACAAGGTTTAGGCCATCTAACGGAATAATAATTTCAGGTTTGCTTCCAGAAAGCACTTCTCCCAACTTTTTCGATCCGTTGAAAAATTCAATTTTCTGCCAATCGGGTATCAATTCCATCGAGCATTGAATTGTTATTGTTTCACCGGGTGATGCAACGGGGCCGCCCAAACTAAACATGGTTCCAGGGTTGGTATTTGGGTTATAAGTTCTGTCAAATTCCTTCACAGAAATAGAAAAAGGATTGTGATGTGTGGCCAGACTTCTGTAAATATAAGCCATATCCTGATTCAAAAGCCATCCTGCTTTTTGTTTATCGCCTTTGTAATCATTGTAGGGGGCGATTTGAGTTAATCCTTTGTCCCAAGTATTCAAATCGGTCAGCCACCCTGATTCTTCTTTGATTTCGTTAAGCTTCACCAACATATTGGTCGGGTTTGAATTAACCGGATACCGCAATGCAACAGCTTGTTCAACAAATTTCATATAATAATCGAAGGAATATCCATCTTCATGTCCTTTTAGTTCCAAAGCCCAAGTCCACAATGCTTTTTTGGGGCGGGCGTGAGCAATGAGTTCGATGGCCCTGTCTATGGCTCTTTGTCCCATTAATGCATCGAATTTTCCAATGATGATTATTCCCGGCACACGAAGTGCTTCATCGACTGGAATTTTGGGATTACCGCCAGGACCCACGTTACTCACAAAACAAATCGCTCTTTGAGGAGCATAATTGACTAATCCATAGGCAGTGTTGCCGCCATTGGAACTTCCATAAACGACAAAGGGCAAATTTGCAATTTCAGGATGGTTGCCAATTTTTGAAAATTCATTCAACGCATTGAAAAAAACTTTTGCACTTTTATCATAAACAGCATTTCCCGGAAAATTATGCAAGCCGGCGACTGCAAAACCTAATCGAACTGCATAGGCTCTAATGTTTTGGTCTCTTGCAAAATCCCGGCTGTCGCCTCCTCCGCCACCATGCCCGGATATAAATACACCACGAATTATTTTCGTTCCTGTTGGAATCCACATTTTTATCATTTTAACACCCGCAGAATCCCTAAAATCATAATACGATCCATCGAAAGAAATTTTATCGCCGTTTTGCAAAGTTTTTGTTTGAGAAAATGCAGATAATGTTGTAATGAGCAACAGAATAATACCAAGAAATTTTGGGATGTTGAATTTAAGTGTTGTTGTACTCATAATATTTAAAAATTTCATTGTAAAAATTGAAATGGAATATAATTGTAAGTCTTTCTATTTCACAAATAAAGATATATTTTATTACAATAAATATGATAAAAATCATCATTCAACGTTGCATGAATAATAAGTAAAAAATACAATAATGGAAATAAGGAAAGATGAAAACTCAAACGTAAAATCATAGAACTCTATCGAAGGTATGCTCTTTGAGTGGGCTGGCGTCGATGTTGGATCGGTTAATTCCTGAGACGCATCAATTTAATAAAACAGTTTATAGCATTGTTGTAATAACCGCAGATTACTTAATTCGTAATGGAAAGGAAATTAAAGACTATGTTTTAATCAACAATCTAAATCCATGCACTTGAAAAGGAGTTGAAAAAAGAGATTTGTGGACATAAACAAAAATTCCTAAATCCAAGTTACATCCAAGAAGACATACCACAAATCATAATAGAATAAGAAAACTAATTAATGAATTGAAAAACAGTCTCTAATCCACCTTCGTAAATCATCCTTCCTTTTTCATTGATCAAATTTTGCCCATTTGCCCATGTCAAAATAGTGACGTGGTTCTTTTTCCGCAATCATAATTCCCTTTTCAATATCATATCCCAGATTGTTGGCTAATGCAACCAAAGAAGAAAATTGCAAATAGTTAAAAGACACGTATCGATAACCATTTGGGTTTAGTCTTACAGCCTTTGTAGACCATAAGGGCAAAACCCAGGAAGTGTCTTTGTATGCAGAAATGGAATCCCCTATTGTGATCGGAATAATGAGATTGTTGTAGTTCCTGTCTAAGCGAATATCAATGCCTGTTAAATCTTTAATTGTTAGTATTTTCTGTGTGATCATTTTTCTCATTTCTCCTACCATTAAATCTCTGATCAAGGCATCTTTTACATGTTCTCTGTAATAGGGAATCAGATAATTTCCCAGAGCAATATCGGAGAGATAATCATATATGTTGAATCTTCGCTTTATTAGAGTATCTATGCCAAATCTTTGAACAGAATCTTTTAAATATTTTCTGATTTCTTCAAATGAAAGAGGCTGATCTATATAGTAACGATATTTAGGAGAAAGTTGTAAAGGCGAAATTCTGGCTTTTGTTATTTCACGTAAGGGGAATCCGCGTATGTCTTCCCATTTTGGTTGTGTGTATTCCAGCATTGAAAGCGTGTCGTAAATCGTATACTTAAAGTATCGCTTTTGCCGCACTATGAAGGTGATGTAAGCCAGCGCACTATCTGTAGTGTATAATTCCATATACATCATGCTATCAAGTTGTTCTTTCGCCTCCCAGTTTTCGAAAAGTGAATCCTGAACCATATAGGCGATGGTATCATCATATTGGTAATAGCTATATCCGGGAAGGTCGGACACAAAACCATAAGGGTCGCGGACAATACTATCTTTAACATCCATGATAGCAAATAGTTGACCAACCAAAAAGGTCAGTTTTTTTACCCGAACTCTTGTGAGGGAATCGTAGTGATCTACTGGTTTTCCAACAGCAACGGTATCATGCAGTTTTATTTTAATACTTACATCTTTTTCTTTTAACAATTTTTGTGTATATCCGGATGAATACGCACACAAGAATAATATGAATCCAATTAACAATTTTTGCATGACAAAGGTATTGAATTAATAATTATATGAATGATAGAAAAACTATGGCTAAAAACAATAATCAAAAACTATGCTACAATGCATTTCTTTTATTGGAAAGAATGATCTTTATTTCTTGCGGGCTAAGTGCTTCAATGCTTTCATCTTTATTCATGATGGCAATAAGAATATTATGAACCGCTTCAATGGTTAGGGTTTTATTTTTATGGGGTTGAAGATGTTTTATTCCACATGCAATCGGATATAAGCCCTTTTCATCTATAAAATACACCTGAGCACCAGATTTTGCTGAACCTGCAATTTCAATTTGAATCCTTGGGTATTTACCATTTTCGATTCCTTTCATTTTTATCATCAAGGTTTGGGTTGAAAGGTTCAGAAGTTTATAATCGATTTCTATACCTGCATCTGTTTCCAGATAGGTGCAAGCATCGCTGGAAACACTTGCAGACCAATTTATCAAGCATATTTTTTGATTGCATTCTACATTTGCAACTACTTCATCATGGTTTAATTTGCTGATTATACTTCGATTATCTAAACCTGGAAACAACTGCGAAGGGAAACGAAGCATTTTATCAACAAAAAGCGAATAAATTTGCCCAATGGGTTTGTTGTGAAGAATATCTGCAATTGAGTTTGAAATATATCCACCTTTCTTTTGGTAATTCTGGTAAATTTTATGAATGGTCAAACCATCGTTTCGATAAACAGATAAATAGTTTATAAAAAATGAATTACCAATTGAAGATATAGTGGGGCAATTTTTATCCTGATTTTCGGAAATATCGCAATAGAGTAGGGGAGAGTTGAGCATTGTAAGATTCTCCACTAATTTTTCGGGTAAGTATCCTGCATTACCTACCGCTATAGGCTCGTACCAAGTTTTTACCGCCATATCAAACCACTTTGTTTTGGAATCTATACCTTGAAATGTTCCCAATAGTGCGTTTGCAATATTTACCTTTAAATGGTTTAAGGCTTTTGAATCTTGGCAAATATTTTTGTAATTGTTTAGCAAGTCTTTGTCTATTTGAATCCAACTACAATTTTTTTGATTTATGGAATAGAAAAATCCCGCAGGGGCTTTTTTTGATAAATCTTTAAATAATATCATTGGGCTGATTTCACTTTCGTTGATCAATTTCAGACTGGATAGTTTTCGGTACTGATTTTCAATCAAATCCATCAGATTAAATATTTCTTGTTGATCTAAATCATTTTTGTCCATTAGAAAACAGAATGCGTTTTTTCCTAATTCAGATTGTGTGTTTTGATATAAAAATGTTTTATTATCTGGCAGTTCTGATGAAAATCCTATTTCGAAATGTTTTTCTGGCTGTTCAGAATTTGTGGCTAAATCTTTAAAATAAAAGATTTTTGTAAAGCTGGTTTTATTATTTGAAAGTTCAGCTACTGAAGGTATGGCCAATTCCTCCAAGCTATTTTCAATGGAGTTGTAAACTTTTTGGTGAGAAAAAATCAGGTTTAAGGGTATTTTAATATTATCATCAATTGCATTCGAATTTTTTAGATTTTTAAAGCCCACACTAATATATTCTGGAATTTCATTCATGGAGCATTGAATGTACCAAATATATTTACTGTGCGAAATTGGGTTACAAACACCTGATTTCTTATATTTCTTTTTCCAAATTTCTATTGTAGCTGAAACTTTTGATTTTTTATTTCCGGGAAAACTGATGACTACTTCTTCGTTTTCATATTTAGCGCCATTCGATGTTACTCGAATATCAGTTACTTTCTCCATCTTTGAACCGCATGAATTCAAAAATATGATGAAAGAAAAAAACACAGAAAGTTGAAAAAAATAATCACAAATCCTACTTTTCATAAAATTCTAAGCTTTACCCATTTTTGGCATTGACATACCCATTTCAAAAATATTTTTATCATAAGAAATCGTAAAGGATTTTTTCTCTCTATCGATTTTGAGTGCAATGGCAACCAATCTGTCTATGAGTTCTTTAAATGTAACCCCGCTCGCTTCCCAAAGGTAAAAAGACAAAGATCCGGGAATGGTATTGATCTCATTGACAAATACTTGATTACTTTTCGTGTCAATCATAAAATCAATGCGAGATGTGCCGCTACAAGCCAAAACCCTGAATGTTTCCAAAGCCAATTCGCTAATTTTATTAGATAATTCCTCAGGAATATTGGCGGGAATAATTCGTTTTAAGTTAGACATTCCGCCTGAGCCACTTTTTGTGCCTTTGCTTCCTTTGCTCATGTATTTATCTTGGTATGAGAGGAAATCACCTGTTTTTACAGGTTCTTCACAAACTGAGGCAATGGCAGATTCTGGTTCTCCTAAAACCGCACAATTGATTTCTTTCAAATTTGTCACCATTTTTTCGACAATAATTCTGCTGGTGAAGCTTGCTGCAAATTCTATCGCACTCTGTAATTCATCCCAATTATCTGCTTTGGAAATACCTACACTCGATCCTAAATTCGATGGTTTCACTATCAATGGAAATCCTAATTTTTCAATCTCTTTTTTGATTGCACCTTGATCTTTAAACCAGTTTTTAAAGTAAAACCAAGTATAGTCAACAACGGGTAAACCGGAATCCTTCAATATCATTTTCATTGTGATTTTGTCCATGCCATTGGCAGAAGCCAGTGGGTTGCATCCACAATAAGGGATTCCGTTTAATTCAAACAAACCCTGAATGGAGCCATCTTCTCCAAGAGTTCCATGAAGCACCGGAATGATAAGGTCTAATGTACATAAAAACTTTTCTTTCCAAAATGGCGGATCACAAAAATACAAACGATGATCACCCGATATGGGGGAAAGAAATACTTTTTTACAAGACTTTTGTAACTTATTAATATCTTTATAGTTATCAACATTTAATAATGCATCACCTGAATACCATTGTCCTTGTTTTGTGATATAAATAGGAACAATGTCATATTTATCTGAATCAGCAGCGTGAATAGCTTGTAAAGCACTAATAACGGATATTTCGTGTTCTACAGATATTCCGCCAAAAATAAAGCCTAATTTAGTTTTCATAAAATTTGAAATTTGAAATCAGTTCTAAAATGAACCTCTGGTCGTATTAATATAAAATTTAACTTACAATAAATTACCGCAAAATCACTCGTTGTAGTTGTCTGGCAAATCGTTTTCAAATAATACAACATCGCCTGTTTTCACTATGGAATTCATAAAATTAAGTGCATCTTTTAAATCCTGAGCTACATATAATTGTTCTTCTGAAAAAGCTGCTTCCCTTATGCCCTTGACTATAGGAACAGAAAGTTTTTTACCAACAATGATGGCAAAATCAACCTTTTTAGCGATTTGTTTTCCAAATTCATAATTATATTCATCTTGCTTTGAACCTAATTCAACAAAACCCGGTGTTATTATTATTTTTTTGTTGCCAGAAATCTTTTCTAAAACCTCCAAAGCCATTTTAGCACCTACAGGATTAGAATTGTATGCATCATCAAGAATAGTGACGCCACCTGTGCCTTTCTTAGCTTGCAGCCGATGTTCCACAGGTTGTATGCGCTTGATTGCATATTGTATGCTTCGATCATCCACTCCCAAATGTAATGCACAAACAATGGCTGCCAGCAAATTGGATATATTGTGCTCGCCCAGCAATTTCGTTTCCACATCAAATAGGTTTTTTCCATCTTTTCTTATAGAAAATTGCATTCCGTTTTGATTGAAAACTATGTTTTCGGCACAAAAATTACAATTCCCATTGTGTACAGAATAGGACGCAGAATTTGCTGTTTTTATACTTGTATTGCTGATAGGTTGATAATCATAATTCAAAATCGCCAGACCATTTTCGGGCAGACTATCGATCAATTCAAATTTTGTTTTTCGAACATTTTCCAAGGTTTTGAACGTTTCTAAATGCTGTTCGGCAACTGCAGTTAAAATGCCTATTCGAGGATGAACGATTTTGCAAATTTCTTCTATATCACCAGCTTGCCTAGCCCCCATTTCAACAATGAAAACTTCATGGGTTGGTTTTAGCATTTCTCTGATTGTGCGGACTACGCCCAGAGTTGTATTGTAACTCCCAGGTGTAATAAGGGTATTATATTTTTCATTAAGTATTTGATATAGAAAATGTTTTGTGCTTGTTTTTCCATAACTTCCCGTTATTCCAATGACTTTTAACTGATCCATTGTATCTATAATTTTCTTTGCATCTTTTATGTAAAACTTTTGAAAAAATAGCTCCAAAGGCATAAGTATCGTATTGGAAATAAGTATAATAATTAATGAGAATAGAGAAACAGAAAGTAAGAGTGCGGCTTTTGTCGAATTCAATTCAATAAAAATCAGGATAAGAAGAATGAACTTAATCGTAATAATGTTTTGAACAATGAATATGCGCTTGGCTCTTTGTGTAAAAACCAAAGGTTTTTTATGTTTTTGGAGAATAAAAAAAATAATTCTTACGATCAGAAAGATTGATATTAAAAGTCCAGCAATGATTTCATAACGAAATATGAATAGGACTGTTGATATAAGGTAAAAAAGTATTTCGAAAATGGAAAAACGTTTCGATAGATTGTTTTTCAACCAACGCAGGTAACGTTCGTTTCTGTATGAATTTAATTGTAGTATGTGTAAATCATCTTTAAGCTTGAAAACAAGCACGATCTCCAAGAGTAGAAGTATGAATAGAAAAAAATAATTCATGATTTTTTAATATAATTTTTAAGAAAACTATCAAGAATAAGTGCAAATTTGTTGAATTGTTCAAGGAAGCAGTAGTGTCCACTTTTTTCGAATACAATCAAGCCTGCATCCGGTATCAATTTTTCCATCAATTTTGCATTTTTTAAAGGAGTTGCACTATCTTTTTCCCCCCAAATAAGTAATACAGGACATTTTATTTTAGATAAAAGGTAGCGAAAATCTTCCTGGACTACCCGAACGAGGATTTTCTTCATGTTTTCGGATGCCTTTTTATAATCATCTGAACCAACTTTGCTTCTATAATTATCTATAATTTGTTGTCCCCAAATTTTTAAAGGGGGAAGTAACAAAACTTTCTTCATTAATTTATAAGTATAAACTTTCCAATAGTATTTTAAAGTTCTTTGAGGTTTTATTCCGGTGCTACCTATCAAAATCATGGCAGTAGGATTTGTCTTTTGAGAAAGTAAAATAGAAAGTTTTCCGCCAAATGAATGCCCTAACAGAATCGGATTCATGATTCCCATTTCTTCAAAAAAGGAATGAAGTTTATTAGTATAATCTTCAGATCCCCAAACTGCTGATGGCTCAGATGATTGGCCAAATCCTGGCAAATCGATAGACCAAACTTTAAAGTTAGTTTCAAGCAAGCTATGTACTTTAATCCAAATTTGTAGGTCACAGCCCCAACCATGCAGAAGCACAACGTCTTGGCCTTGCCCCGAAACTTTATAATTGATTCTTATATCTTCTGTGGACATCAAAATTCGGTATCATTTTTTGCGGCAAATATAAATAATTAACCTGAATACAATAGAACGCAATGAAAATTTCAGTATGAAAAAACTAAATTATGGACATTCCTGTTGAGCTTAATCCTTATATTTTAAATAAATTTTGCTTAATCGCATAAATAACCAATTGTATTGAGTTTTTTGTATTTGTTTTTGACAATAAATTTGAGCGGTGACTTTCTACCGTTCTTTGGCTAATGAACAGTTTTTCAGCAATTTCAGGAGTCGATAAACCCTGACAGAGCAGATCAAGAATTTCGATCTCTCGCTTCGAAAGTTTTTCACTCGTTGATTGACCACCAATATGATAGTTTTTCACTAAATTGACCAGAATTTCTTGCGAAAAGTAGGTCTTTCCTTGTGCAACGGATTCTAATGCATGTTTGAATTCCTCATAATCTGATTCTTTGATAATAAAACCTCTTACACCTAATCCTAACATCCGCTGATAGTATTCTGAGTCACTAAACATAGAAACAACCAAAATCTTTACATCTGGATACTTTTCTAGTGTTCTTTTAGCGGCTTCGAACCCATCAATGCGAGGCATCCTTATGTCCATCAAGACAATATCGGGGTGTATTGTTTCAATTATTTCCATATAATGTTGACCATCATCAGCTTCTGCTACTAAGTCTATAAAATCCATTTCCTTTAAGAGCATACTAATTCCTTTTCTGAAAAGTCTGTGATCATCTACAATGATCGTTTTATATTTTTGCATCTTCTCTATATTTTTTCCTTTAAAACAATATTTACTCTCATTCCTGTTTCCGGTGCACTAATAAATTCTACTGTGCCTTTCAGCGATTGAATCCTGCTTTTAATGTTGAGTAAACCAAATCCCTTTTTTTCATCTGAACTCATGTATTGTTTTATGTCAAATCCAATGCCATCATCCTTGTAAATCAAATAGATCGTTTCTTCAACTCTATGCAGGTGAATGGAAATGCATTTACAATAGGAATACTTCAAACTATTGTTTATTAGTTCTGTTATAACACGGTAAATAACAATTTGAAATTTTTTACTTAGTCCATCAAATTTTGTTTCTTCTGGCAAAGAAAATTCTATACTTGAGTTTGTTAATATTTTATCCCTAAATGATTTTAGTGCAACATAAAGTCCAAAGTCTTCCAATACATTGGGACTTAATAGATTTGAAATTTGTCTTGATGTATTGATGGCTTCATCAATCACTTCGATTAAATTACTCACAATTTCATCACGCTTGTGTTCGATTTTTAAATTAACCAAAAGCTTTGTGTACATTTTTATGCTTGAAAGCAAGGGGCCTAACCCATCGTGTACTTCTTCTGCAAATCGCTTTCGCTCTCGTTCCTCTGTTTCTATTACTGTATCAATTATGCGTTGTTGTTCTGAAATTTTAGAACTATTATTAAATAGGAGAAATAGGTAAGTTCCATTCAATAGCCTTTTTGCATGTAATTCAAGATCCAACTGTCTTTTGTTTATAATTACCGGTAATTCTGTGCTAACTTGCTGGTTTTTTTCTAATAAATCATAGCGCAAGGCATATATTTCGACCTCAGCCAAATTTAAAACATTTTCAAACAATTTACCTAGAATATCTTCTTTTTTGCAACTAAACATATTCAAGAAAACATCATTGGCTTCTATAATTTGTTTGTTTTCATTTAATAAAACAATACAATCGGCAGCTTGTTCAAATAATACCTTGTATATATCTTTGTTGACAAGAATTTCTTCCGATTGTTGATCTACTTTTAGTTCAAATCCAAATTTATATTTTTCCAATGCTTTGTGCAAGTACATCACCTCTGAAATATCTTTGCTAATACGTCCGAAGAATTTTATATCTTCCAATATTATGGGATAAATCGAATGATATAAATATTTTTTTTGTTGATTTTCTCGTTCAATAACATTATCAATTTTAAAGCTATTGTTTTCGGGTAGATAAAGGATAAGATTTTTATATATTGCTTTGATTTCTAACAATTTTTCAGGATGTGGATCAAAAAGTAGATCATTTTCTATTTCCCAAATTGTTTTATTTAGAGCGATTTCTTCAGAAATTCCTGTAAATGAATGTAATGCATTGTTCCATAACAATATTTTTCCGTTTTGATCAAAAACGCAAAAGCCATCAGATGACTGTTCTATTAAAGCTCTAAATATTTCAGGATTAAAATTCATAATCATAATATTTAGTTCATGAAGTTAAAAAGAAAGATATTTATTTTTATTCTTTACAATTATAGATCTCCTGAACTTTGCTAAAATTTAGGTGTATCCCCAAGTCTGTTCTCAAACATTACTGTGGCATGTTTTTTCGGAATGACTTTAATACAATATTATTCATTTTTCATCCATTGTCTTCGCCAGCCCACTTCAGCGAAGTACCTTAGCTTGAATGCCTTGATTTTAGGTTTGTAAGCATATCATATAAAAAATGTAACATAATAGTTTGGGCGGTTCCAAGTTTTCTGTAATTACCTAAACTATAATACTTTATGAATATAATTCACACCTAATATTTCACCTAAAAGTAGAAAAAAAATTGAAACTATTATAGCATAAGAAAAAGAATTTTTTTTGAAATTTTTTAAGCGTTATCCTTTTATTGTGCTGGAAAAATATTTTTCAAAGTTTTGTGATCGTATTTATGAAATCATTTATTTGGTATAGCTCTGTAGACCATGATGTTACAAGTCTTATGGAGCTTTTTGTATCATCAATTTTCTGCCAAACATGAAAATCAAAGTCTTTTTTTAGTTGAATAATTACATTGTTTGGAAAAATAGGAAAAATTTGATTGCTTGTGGGTGTAAATTGAAAAAGGTAACCTAAATTTGATATTGCCTCGGCCAATGTTATGGCCATCATGTTTGCTTTTTGCGATAACTCAAAGTACAAGTTTGTTTTAAATAATTCCATAAATTGTATCCCGAGAATTCTGCCTTTTGCAAGTAGTGCTCCTCTTTGTTTTAAATGGTATGCAAAATCAGGTTTCAGGTCATTGTTATTTATGACAATCGCCTCTCCAAGTAAAGCTCCATTTTTTGTGCCACCAATGTAAAAAACATCTGTCAATGAGGATAATTCCGGTAAAGTTAGGTCATTTGTTTTTGCACATAATGCAGAACCAAGTCTGGCGCCATCAAGAAACAAAAATAATCCTTTTAACTTGCAAAATTCATGCAGATTTCTGAGTTCTTGTTTCAATGTCGTTTAGTTAAGTCAGTGGGTGTTTTGGGCACCAATTTTGGAATAGATAACTTTGGAAAAAAAAACAGCACATAATAAAGCCAGTATTTCCTTGGAAGTTTCATTCCTGAGTTAAGTTTGGTTTGAGGAGCTTTTTGAAATTTAAATTGAGTGTTAAACACCGTATAGAAGATCAATTTCAAATAGAAGCACCTTTATGTACTGCTTTTTAATTCAACTAATCAAAACAAAGGTATGAAAAAAGAAGAAGTTAAAAAAGGGATCACAAAATTTGCAACAGGTATGCCTGTATTTAATCATCATGCAGCAGGTATTGATATTGGTGATACCATACAATGTGTTGCTGTGAGCGATTGTAAAGGAGGACATGAAGTAAAAACAACGACAGGTTTCACCTGTGATTTGCATGAAATTGCAAAATATTTGGTGGAGAAAGAAATCACAACCGTAGCCATGGAAAGCACAGGTATTTACTGGCTCCCCCTCTATTTAATGTTAGAAGAAGCTGGTATTGATGTTTTTTTAGTAAATGCAAAGCACGTTAAAAATGTAACAGGTCGAAAAAAAGACGATACAGATGCTATCTGGATTCAAAAACTGCACACCTGTGGTTTATTACAGAAGAGCTTTCAGCCCGATAATGAAATGCGCACTTTGAGGGATTATACCCGTCAACGACGCAATTTGATTTCAATTAATTCCGATACAGTAAGACGCATGCAAAAAGCATTGGAATTAATGAATATTAAAATACATACTGTGATTGCCGATATTTTAGGTAAAACAGGCATGAGGATGGTAAAGGCGATTTTAGCTGGAGAAACAGACCCCAAAAAATTAGCAGACCTTTGCGATATAAGAATTAAAGCACCAAAAGAAGAAATTATAAAATCATTAGAAGGTATTTGGAAAGAAGAATATTTATTTATGCTTGAACAGGCTGTAGATGAGTATGAATTTCACATGAAACAAATTAATAATTGTGATGAAAAGATAAAAAAACAATTACTCAAGCAAGTGGCTATTGTACAAAATGGGGATATTTCAGAAATAGAAAATCAAAAAAAAAAATCAAAAGTCAAACCAAGAAAAAATGAATTAAATTTTGACGTACTGCCCTATTTGTCAATTTTAACTACTGTTGATTTAAGTCGAATACCAGGATTTGGCGACACAACAATCCTTGAGCTAATTTCAGAAATTGGTACCGACATGTCAAAATGGAAAAATTGTAAACATTTTGCTGCATGGTTAAATTTAGCTCCAAATTCAAAAATTTCAGGTGGTAAAATACTTTCAAGTAAACGAATGAAAAAGAAAAATAAAGCGGGTCAGATACTAAAACAAGCAGCTTCAACCATATCCAATAGCAAAGAACCCTTGGGTGATTATTATAGAAAAATGAGAAGTAAATTAGGTGGAAAAGGCGCAGTTACAGCCACCGCCCACAAATTAGCTCGAATAATTTATACGATGCTATTAAATAAAACCGAATTCAATTCAGAAATAATAGAAGGAAATCAAAAAAAATATATAGCAGATAAAATATTAAGGTTAGAAAAACAAATAGCGAAATTAAAGGCAGCTTAAAATAAATTTTGCAACTATTTTATTTTCAACAGATAGAAAAGAGTTATATAGAAGAAATTTTCATAATCTTTTGTAATTCATAGAATAAAGCTTCTTTGGTCGATGCTTTCGTTCTTCTTTCCGATTAGGTCTTATTATTTCTCTTGTACTTTCTACAATTTTGTCAAATGCAGCAAAT
>Ga0316608_1000001_pt1 | contig 157960 bp, 125 predicted proteins | sample MIS2016152B_MG_FD_207673 | JGI IMG/M metagenome (GOLD analysis project Ga0316608, IMG submission 207673) | Microbial mat bacterial communities from Middle Island sinkhole, Lake Huron, Michigan, United States - MIS.2016.152B | ecosystem: Environmental > Aquatic > Freshwater > Lake > Sediment... | reverse complement strand
GCTACACCCTGCGCTCCCGGTCGCTTCGTTATTCGTCCGGTTTCGACAATTCCTCACAGCTTAACGAGATTTATAACTGCAATCAACTCTTTTATCCATACCTGAACTGTTTCTACAGCCCTTTTAATACATCGTTCACCACAACTACACTTCCGTGCAGATGCAGCATGTACCGGTTTGAAAACTACCTCTGGCGGTCGTTTCCGGAAGGTCAACCATTGCTCTCTGTTAGGGTAACTCAGAGAGTCTCTTCGCTCGACCTCCGCAGTCTATTCTAACTCCTGCAATGTCTTCCATCTTCAATACAGCATTCCAACCTTTGGAAAGGTTGAATTCAGGACACAAAACGTTGGCGATATGAAAAGTTGCAGATTGCGGGCGATTTCCTATCCAGTTACACAAAAGTTGAAGCGGACTACAACCCTTGAATAACCTAATGAACCAGCAATTTTTTTTACCGCATGTTGTGTGTAGTATATTATTAAGGAAAAATTATTTGTCTATTAACTTTTAGCTCATCTTTTAAAATGTTATATGGCAAATCTTGTACAATCATATTATTATCGATACATAAATCGGCAGCTATAGCTACAGATTGTGCTAGAACCATAAACGTCCATTCAAGTCTTATTGCTCCATATGCAATATGGGTAGCTGATAAACAAGTCGGGGACAGTATATTTGAACATTCTGATTTTTTGGGGACTAAACTTTTATAAGAAATTTGAAAAGGTTTCCAATTATCTCCACCAAAAACAAAACCTTCATTATAAACCTTCCCATCTTTTACAATTCGTCTTACATGGTGTACATCTGGTGGCCAATAAGCAATACCAACAGCGTCGTTAATATTGATGACAGTATCTTTTCTCGTGTTCCATTCTGTTATAACATAGTCTGAAATCATTCTTCTGCCATCCCTAATGTAAATCATTCTTGGCCAGCCATTATTATCTGTAAACTCGTCTTTAGTTGTTCCCCACTTACTCCATTCACTTTTTATTTTATCAGGGACAGCTGTGTCGTTTGCCAAAAAATAAAACAATCCTTGGGTAAAGTCTAAATGATAATTGTAAATACTGTCTCTTTGTTTGTATGTGTCTGAGGGGTAGTGATGATTCATTCCATACAAATTATGCGATAAATCGTGCCATGCACCTAAGTCTGTTTTATTATTGGGTATAGTAACATATGGAGTGTATAATTTTCCACCTGCATTTATATATCTGATGTAAATCTCATACCAATCTCTATTGTAATTTTTAGGTTTTTTAAAAGTTATCTTATTGGTAGAATCTTTTGTTAGGCAAGCTCTAAAACAGAAGGCTTGAATACGTGAATCTACCTCACCTGCTTCACCTAATTCTTCATTTTGAATTGTGTGAATAAGTCCACTTTTCGGATTACCTGATAATATATATGGATCAACCGAAACATCAAAGTTTCGGTAATGATTTTCCGTTCTTATTCCATTTTTTGTTTCACCATATTGTTTATTTGATTCTCTTCCAATAACGGTTGATATTCCTGAGTAAAATAGTAAATCTCCTTCATACGAACAATCAATATAAATGGAAGCAAAAAACTCTTTTCCATTTTCTGTTTTGAAGGATATTATTTTGTTTCCATTTTTATGGACAGCATTAAAATCTTGAATTAGTTTAGTTTCTGCATAAACAGGAATATTATATTCTTGAACCCATTCGCTAAATATTTTTTCTGCAACATGTGGTTCAAAACGCCATGTTTTGGGATCTATTCGACTTGAATCAAAATTAACTATACCATAATATGCCGCTATTTTTTTATAAAAATCTAGAGTAAGTCCGCCAATTACTTTATCATTTTTAAAATCTTTATGGTTATTAATATCCGATGAACCAAGCCCCTCAATTGTCATACCTCCTAAATGCTTGTCAGGATTTACTATAACAACATTTTTTCCAGTTTTTTTTAATTGGATGGCTGCAATTATCGATGCACTTGAATTTCCATAGATACACACGTCAGAATTTACTTGAGTAAATCCATTTAGATTATTACAAAGAACGAACACAATTAAAATAAAATTTAAATTTTTCATATCTGTTTTTTATATTATACACAACATTTATATAACCATCATGCGACTATCTCTTATATTGGGTGCAAATATAGCAACTCCTAAAATATTGTTTTCCATACATATACAGGGATAACAAAATATAGTCGGTAGTAAAAATCGCATCATCGTTTTCATTATTTTCATTCATTTCTTCAAAAAAAAGTCCAAAAAAAATTTTTCTTGGGGTCTGCTTTTTTTTCAAATTCATTTTGAACTTTTCTATAGATTTCTGCATTGAATTTGGACAAAAACAGCAACTCCTAAATTATTGTTTTCTATGCAAATACAAGGATAACAAAATATAGTCGGGACAAAATTCGCCACTCAAATATAGAAAATTTTATGGAGGTTTTTGCTCTTCATTCCTATTTTTTTCATTTTTTTCTTTTCAGCTATTTTGTCCTAAGGACTTGTGATCGTTCTGCGTTAATTATCAGAAACATGGGTGTATTTCAACGTGGTTTTGATGTTGGAATGACCCAGCATATCATGGATATAGCGTAAATAGGTTTCATTTTCGAGCAAATGGGTGGCAAAGGAATGCCGAAGCCAGTGATTTGTAACCTGAGCTCCGATGCCTGCTTTGACTAACGCTTTTTTCAATATACTCAGAACACTTGTCTGGCAGTATTTTCCACCTGTAGCACCTTCAAATAAATAATCCTTCGGTTTGTATTCAGCCACATACTTTTACAAAAGGTCTTTCATGAATTCCCCCATCACCGTAAATCTGTCTTTGTTGCCTTTGGCAGAATCTATGCGTAGTTCTCCTTTTTCGAAATCTCATTTGCAGAAATTTTGGGATTTATCTTATTTTTATGTATATGAAGAATGCTACTCAAATAGGTATGTTTGGAGAATAATGGAATGAATCTGTCCTGTTTTGCAATCAAAAAAATGTAAAAAATATTGAGATTTTTTTTGAATTCCGAACTTCTGAAACTGTTTGAAATTTAATAAGTTTACCAAAGTTTATTCGCAAACATAACTGTTTTTCGCAATAATCTCAATTCAAATTGTATTGCAAGTACACGATGCATCGAGTATCTACGAATAAGTGTCTTGATGGAAGATTTTGTAAACATAATTTTGAAAAATCACAACATAATTAGTTTGCGTTGATGATTTTGATAAATATTCTAAAAGTTTGTATTTTTTGTTTGCAAATTAATATAGAAAATATACTTTTGTGTTACGAATATGTAAATATATAACACTATTTTAGATCAGAGGTATAAATCAAGAGGAAGATCTTCAATTTGAATCATTAATCAAATATTTGGTCAACCGAATATACGATGTACCTTATGAATCAAGCAAAAACACTCAAAAATGTTTGGTTTTGTCGTCCCTCAGTATAGAATATTTATAAATGAAATAGGATCTATTTTTATATATTCGTAACACGTAATTCAATATATGTATTATTCAAATTTTTAAAAATGAAAAAAAAAGGATTATTAATTACAATTTGTTTGGCTTTATCAGTATTTTCAGCATTTTCGCAAGAAACGATCAATGACACGCTTACAATTGATGAAGTGGTAGTAACAGGTTCTAAGATGCCTCAATTGATCGGAAATGTTACCCAAAAGATCGATATTATAGACAGCAAAGAAATAGGAAATCTGGTATCAGGGAATCGAAATGTTTCTGAAGCATTAATGTATAAGCCAGGAGCTTCTGTTAGTGCATTATCGCGCAATGATGCTAACTGGGGAACTTATGGTGGTATTGGTCCAAAATATAGTACATTTATGTTGCAAGGTTTGCCCATTGATGCATTTGTTGACCCTATGGCTTTAGATTTGAATGCAATAGACCACATTGAAGTGCAACGCGGTCCTGCTTCGGTTTTATACCCCAATTATCTTTCTCAAGATTTTGCTGGAAATCAAAGCCCACTGGCAGGAACAGTAAACCTCATTTTAAAAGACAGAATAGACAACCCCTATACAAGTGCTTCTATTGCTTATGGAACTTACAATACTATAAACGGAAATTTGTTTCACGAAAACCAAATGGGCAATCTTCATTTAATGGGAAGCGTAAACTTCGAAAAATCCGATTATACAAATTATGGTAGTGAAAATTCATGGCTGAACATGATAGACAACCCACAATATCAAAAGCTAAAAATATTTGCCGGTGGTACTTATGTGTTCAATCAGAATAAAAATCAGAAAGCTGACTTTTTTGTAAATCAAACCATGCATTCTGGCGATGCAGGAAGACCCAACAGAGGATATGATCATTTATATTCATTGATACACTGCGGTTATTCAGGAGACTTGAATGAAGTTTTCGGATTAGGCTTTAAAGTAGGATATAGGAACTATGTTCGTTCGGGTGAAGAAGACAATTATTCTCCTTCTACAAATGATATTTCGTTGCGTGAAACGGATAGAGTAAAACAAAGCATCATTCCCGCAGACTTCTTTTTAACATTTAAACCTGTTGATTACAGTAAATTAACAATGGGGGTCGATTTTCAATCTGCCAGTTATAAAACAACAGCCGAACTTGTTGATTCAGAAGAAACAACAGGAAACGATGCAAAAGCCACTCAAATGGGTTTTTATATGCAAGAAGAACTGAACTTCGACAAGGCCATTGTGAGAGGAGGATTAAGATACGTTTCTATTCGTAATGATATTTCAAAACTGGGTGGAATTGCACCTATTGAAAATAATCGCTCATGGGGAGTATTGCTTTGGAATACGGGTATTAAATACAAAGCAACTGATCAAATTTCACCATTTATGAATGTTGGAACAAGTTTTATGTCGCCCGGACTTAAATCGATTGGAGGCACCATACTTGATTCCGACACAGTTTCAAGCGGACAAATTCCAAACCCTGATTTAAAACCAGAAAAAGGAACAGGCATAGATTTTGGAGCAGATTATCAAATCAACAAAAGCACATCATTTTCAGCAAGATTGTTCTATTATTCTATAACCGATGCCATCGTTGAGAATACGGTAAGACAATCACCATCGCAATCAAAATCTGTAAATGCAGGCAAAACAATTGCAAAAGGTTTTGAACTTGAATTGAAACAGAAAATAAGTAAATCTTTGTATTGGTTTGCTAATTATACTCATTTTGAAACTGAAATTGTAAACATATATGATGCAGACCAAAACGGTTCAAATGTTTCATTTGTTCCAGATAATGTAAGTAATTTTGGACTTACAGCGTTTTTGCCATGGAATATTACGATAAGTCCTTATATTCATTTAGCAGGAAAAATTTTCGATAGTACTTCAAAATCAGGACGTACTCAATATGGTTCTTATGAATTGGTTAACTTGAATATAAACAAATCCATTATGATTTCAGCTTCATCAAAAATTGATGCATTTATCAATTTTTATAATATTACCGACAATCGTTTTGAAATGCCATGGCAATTTCGTGATCCTGGGTTTTCAATGATGGCAGGGCTAAGGGCTGCTTTTTAATCTGCAATTTAGATGATGGTTTTAAAAGAATTATTTGTGAAATGACGAAATTAGCATTCTATTGTTTTTTACTAATTCTATTCGTATCAGCATGCAAGCCAACAGGAAACAAACCTGTTGGCTCAGCTAATTCCATTAAAGTAACCGATTTCAGAAATAAAGAAATTATTCTAGACAAACCGGCAAGCCGAATTGTTTGTTTAATCGAAAGCGCATTGTCGGGCTTATATATGTTGCAAGCCGAAAGCATGGTGGTAGGTGTTTCGTCTGCCATCTACAACGAAAGCGCAGCAGCACAATATGCAGCTTTAGACCAACGTATTAAAAACAAAAAACTCCCTGCTCCCGGAAACTGGGATTTTGTTAGCATCGAAAATATTGTCGCCCTTCGACCCGATTTGGTTATTATTTGGGCTTCTCAAACCGAGGCAATTCAAAGCATAGAAGAACACGGAATACCTGTTTATGGTGTTTTTCTGAAAAGCTTTGAGGATGTTTACAAAGAAATTAAAGATTTTGGTACGCTTACAGACAAGATTTCAAGAGCCGACAGTTTAATCAATTATACAAAATCTGAAATTTCGAATATAAGTCAGAAATCAAAAATAAACAATCCAAAATCCGTATATTTTATGTGGCCGCAAGGTTTACTGGAAACAGCAGGAACAACCAGCACCGTCAACGAATTGATCGAACTGGCAGGCGCTAAAAACAGTTGTACTCTTGCCCAAGAGCACGTTGTAATAAATAAAGAAAAGCTTTTAGATTGGAATCCCGATCTTATGGTTCTATGGAGCAATCCTGAGAAAAATCCCGATAATTTTGTAATGCTTTCAGAACTGAAACAAATCAAAGCCATTCAGAACAAAGAGGTATATGAGTTGCCGTCGGTTTTCTTATGTGACCTGTGGACATTGAAATTTCCTTATGCAGTAAAAATGCTTGCGAGATGGTGTTACCCGGCGAAATTTGCAAACCTGAATTTAGAGGAAGAAAAACGTAAAATGCTGATGGAATTATATAAAAATAATTTGCTAATGGAATAATGTGCCAATATGCTAAGGAAATGTACATTTTTAATAATTTATTTTGGAAAGTTTAAACAAAACACCAGCAATAATTATCAAATTAGCGAATTGAATCATTGCCAAAATGATTAAAAAAATCAGCATTTATCACATTCGAAAATTTCAAAAGTGAAAAGAATCAAATTACTAAAATTTTTACTTTATGCGTTGCCTGTACCTGTGATACTGGCATCTTTATTTATAGGACCTTCGCAAACCGTTTCCCCTGGATCAATAATAAAAGCAATATTCAGATGGATTTTGGGTAATCAGGCAAGCGGAGAAAATTTCGCAATGATGAAATCTATCATTTTTGATGTTCGTTTACCTCGAGTTTTGCTCACTTTTATAACGGGAGGAGCATTAGCAATATCGGGTTGCAGCATTCAAGCCATATTCCGAAATCCCCTTGCAGATCCTTATATACTTGGGCTTTCATCGGGCGCAGCATTTGGAGCTGCCTTTGCATTGGCTTTTGTTTTAATTCCTGTTCAACTCTCTGCTTTTATATTTGGACTGTTGGCTGTCGGATTAAGCTATTTTATGGCTCGGAAAAATAAGCGTATTTCAGTCGTTTCACTGATACTTTCGGGTATTGTTGTTTCAGGCATATTTACAGCCTTACTTACTATCATTCAATTCTTTAGCGATCCATTCAAATTGCAATCTATTGTTCATTGGACTATGGGCAACCTTCATAATGCAAATTGGAATAAATTACAATCATCCATCATTCCTATTGCAGTAGGTATAATGATTTTGTTCAAGTATCGCTGGCGTCTCAATGTGCTTTCTATGGGTGATGATGAAGCACGCACATCTGGAATAAATCCAGATAAAGATAAACTCATCATATTGCTTGCTGCTACGCTTGCCAGTTCGTCTGCAGTAGCAGTTGCAGGTATCATCGGACTTTATGGTCTGATTGTTCCTCACATGATTCGAATGATGATAGGTCCAGACAACAGGCAATCCATCCCCCTGAATTTTTTATTTGGTGGTATGTTTTTACTCATTATTGATGATTTTTCACGAACAATTTCAGGTTTTGAAATACCCATAGGTGTGTTCACTATGCTATTGGGCGCACCATTTTTTATTTTCTTGATGAAGAAAACAAATATCGGATGGGGATAATATGCTAAAGTGCAAAAGAAATAAAAATATGAAGGCGATAAAGGTACAAGGGCTTGGTTTCTCATACAATGGGATTAAGATATTGAACAATATTGATACAGAAATTGAAGAAGGCAAGTTGACCTTTATCTTAGGAAAGAATGGTAGCGGAAAATCTACTTTTCTGCGCATAATTGCGGGTTTGCTGCCCCATAAAACAGGTATTATTCAACTATTTGGAAATGACATATCCAAACTTTCTTATACCGAAAGGGCAAAAATTCTTGGATTTTTGAATCAGCAACATAAGGCTGTTTTCCCTTTTTCAGTCCAGGAAGTTGTATTAACAGGACGAGCCGGATATATTCATTTCACACCCAAAGAAATCGATAAAAAAGCTGCTTGGGATGCCATAGAAAAAATTGGGATCACTCATTTGCAAAACAGGCTATACACCGAACTTTCGGGTGGCGAACAGCAATTGGTTATGATTGCGAGAGCACTTGCTCAAAATCCAAGAGTTTTGTTGCTCGATGAACCAACCTCTCATCTGGATTTTAGCAACCAATCTCATATATTGGCTTTGTTAAAAAATCTTTCAAAAGAAGGACTTACGATTGTTGCCGTATTGCATGACCCTAATCTTGCATTTCTTTACGGAGATGACTTTCTATTTGTAAAAGACCAACATGTAATACGTTCATCATCTGATACGAATGCTTGGGACATTGATTTCTTAAAAGAAATTTATCAGGTTAATTTAGAAGCTATTCCGCATAATGGAAGGGCTTTATTAATACCCGTTTAATTTACGAATATTCCAATGTGAAAAACATTATTTCATGCCATATAGAGAAATCATAGCAACCGCATACGATGCCGGGGTAAAGGAAGAATTCAATCGCTTAATCGAATCGCCTTTACGAGAAGCCGAATTTCAATTAATCATTGATTTGCTCGATGAATATATTCCGAAAGCAGCAACGGTCATAGATATTGGTTCGGGTCCTGGTCGTTATGCCGAATACTTATTAAAACAGGATTGCAAGGTGGGAGTCGTTGACCTTTCGGCAAAATCATTGAAAGCATTTTCGGACAGAATGGATCATTCCTGTTGCCAGCAAAACATTATCTTCAATAAAGTGTCGTGCGCCACTCATTTGGATTGGATAAAGGATCATTCAGCAGACGCAATTTTATTAATGGGCCCTTTATACCACCTCATTAACGAGGATCATCGAAATAAAGCTTTAAGTCATTGTCATCGGATTCTAAAACCTGGAGCTTATTTATTTTCTGTTTTTCTAAGTCCATTTCCCTTGTTAAACAATTCAAGTCAAATTCAAGAAAGCAAACAACTGAAAAATCTTACAACACATACGCATTTTCAGGGCTTTGATGTTCCTCAGTTTCGCTGCTGGCCCAAGGACGTAGAAAAATTGATGGTTGCAAATGGTTTTCAAACCATACGCATTAGGAATATTGAAGGCATTGGTTCATTTTATAGTGATGAAAAGCTTAAGGAATTTGCTGGTCATGATGAAAAATTGAAGTTGATAAATTCTTTGCGATCTTCATCGGAAGATGAGAATTTACTTGGAATAACACATCAGTATGTTGTAGTTAGCAAAACATGGTGATTCTGAATCAATTTTAAAAAACTCAAGCAATTCTTTTATGTTTTTGGAAAAAAGCATCTAATTTTGTGGAGCACAAATAAAGATTTTAGACACACAGAAAGCGAACGAAATATGAATGGATTAATTAACAAGCTTCAAAAAACAGACATAATATATTTAATTGTTATATCTTTAGTATTAATCGATAGAATAACTCTTTTATTAAATTTTAATTTCAAATATACTTGTTCTGACGACACTGTTATTTGGCAAGGAGCAGCCGAATATATGAAAGGATGTTTCCATGAACCCTATTTTTTTGGACAGAACTATAATTTTATGCTTGAAGCAATTTTTGCAATACCCTTCCTTTGGTTTGGAGTGCCATATTACATTGCCATTCCACTATCTACCAGCATAATTTCTCTATTTCCATTTTTTTTCATATCAATAATTCTTTATACAAGAGGATATAAAGCGGAATCCTTATTCTTCATGATGATTCCTCTACTTTTACCTATAGAATATGGTATTATTACATCTATCACAAGAGGATTTGTAACTGGAATTTTCTTTTCTTCATTCATGATAATTTCTGTACTAAACCCTCAGAAAAATACCGGATGGATTTATGCTTCATTAGGGTTTTCTTTCGGCTATGTTTTCAATGCCAATTCCCTTGTTTTCACTATTCCCTTATACTTGTTTTTGTTTCTCCAAAATTATAAAACATTATCTTTTTACTGGATAAGTGCAGTTTTTGCAATTCCTCCTATATTAATAGAATTTTTTGCCAAAAATTTTTATATTCAAAATCCTGATCATATTGTTCATAAGATGATGGATTTGAAATATAGCTTTGGACAATTGATTGCAAATTTTGAAATTCTGGATAAGATTTTCAAGCACTTAACACCTGTAGTTTGGTCTTTTCATAGTATTATTGTTTTCGTTATTCTTTTTATAGGGATTATTTTGTCTCGAAAATCATGGAAAAAAGGGTTGAGTATAATTATTGGCTCATTGTTTATATTGGCAACATTAGGAATCAATAAAATAAATGATTCATCAGATTCTATATTTTTCTCATACACTCGAATGTATATAGCCATTCCTCTATTACTTGGAATATCCTTTTTTTGGTTGCGTGAATTATACTTTAAAAATTTAAGTAGAAACCTAAGAAATGGTTTGATGATTATTGCATTAACCACTTTTTCCATAAAGTATGGATTTATTAGAGATAAAATAAAACAATATACCGCAAAAACAGATTTAGGTTTTATTGCAATAAAAAGCATTTCAGAATTATCATGCGAATGCAGTGATATTGAAAAAAATGCACTAAAATACAATATCGACCTCATCATATTTCACCCCAATTGGAAAATTCATACTCCGTACATGGAGATGTATAATTATGCATGCCCCTTAATTATAAAAAAATTCCCCAAAACACTATTATCTGTATTTGAAAGACGAACATGGGTTTATACAAATGAGAGATCAGCAGTGGAGAAAAATGTTATGATTTGTGGAGACGTGGATACAAATTTGGTTAAGAATTTTAAAAATAGTATTTCAATATCATCAAATCCACCCATATCGATCTTTATCAATAACCATTTACGATCCGATTCTCTGCTCAAAAAGTTAGAGATTGATTTGAAAAGGATTTAAACTTGTCTTGTTAATAAATTAATATTCAATAGATTATAAGCGAATTACTGATATGTATCCGATTACGTTTAAATATTTCACTAATTTACCGGATTTTTCCTAAATATTTTGTAAATTGGGGCAAAATAAAAAAGGAGGAAAACATGGCCATTACTCAAAATGACATAATTTATTTTATTATTACTGACCGCTTTTATGGTGTTCAGAACCTAAATCCCGATGTTCAGAAAAAAATTGATCGCTCAAACCCATTTTTCTACCATGGAGGGAACATTCCGGGAATTATTGAGAAAATTCCCTATTTGAAAAAACTTGGCGTTACGGCACTTTGGATTACACCGGTTTATCTCCAAATTGATTTGCCTACTGTTCATGGTTATCATGGTTATTGGGCTTTAGATTTTAACCAGATTGATCCGCAGTTTTACATCGACAATGGTAAGTACCCCAAAAATAGTAAATTGTATTTGAAAGACCTTACCGATGAATTACATAAAAACGGCATTAAGTTAATTCTTGATATGGTTGTCAATCATACAGGATACGGACATCCCGCAAAAACAAATGCCGAAGATAATCCAACACCTATTCGATCTAATTGGTTCAATCAAGAAGGTTTGTCGTGCAACATAGACGAAATTCAAGGCGAATTGGCAGCACTTCCCGATTTGGATTTGGATTCACATGATGTATCTGATTATCATATCACAACGATTATTGATTGGGTACGTCAAACAGGTATTGACGCAGTGAGAATGGATACCGTAAAACATGTTGAAAAGAAATTTTGGTATGATTTTAAAACCCAGGTAAAAGGCGTTTGTAACGATTTGAGTTTATTAGGTGAAGTACTCGTTTTTGATATTGGAACACTTTCCGATTACCAAAAGTATTATGACTTTGATTGCCTGTTCGATTTTCCTATGCAGCAAGCCATAAGGAGTGTTTTTATTGATGATGAATCTTTCCATTTGCTCTACTCTCCCTTCGAACGCGGGCATGGTATTTTGGAAAAAGATCATTGGTACACGAATCAAAATAAGCTTTCAACTTTGCTCGACAACCATGACCTTTCTGCCCGATACATGACTTGGGCTATGGGACGTCATCACAATAATAAAGCACCTGCTGTGATTGTATATAATTTATCCTTGACCTATATGTTCACCATCAGGGGCATTCCACAATTATATTACGGAAATGAAATTGGCTTGGAAGGTGGAAGTGATCCCGATAATCGAAGAGATTTTCCTTGGGAAGTTTTCGATGATAAATATGATGTAAAATCGAATTATAAATTTGAAAAAGAAATATTTGACCACACTTGCCATTTGATAAAAATCAGAAAGGAAAATGCTGCCCTTACCAGTGGAGATTTGGTTTGCCTGTATGTCGATCATTTTATTTTTTCCTATATGCGCTACGTTGAAAACAATATATTAATTGTAGTTCTGCATAACGGCTGGATGGATATGCCAGAAGCAGTCACAATAAATATAGATGCAAATAATGGAATTCCCGAAAGAATAAAATCCCAGATTCGTAACAAAAAAATAAATTGTCAGCTTACGGGCAAAGAGATAGAAATAAAATCGGGTGCATTTAGCATTCAATTGTCGGGAAAAACTGGAGTTATTCTAAAGTAGGCAAATTTATTTATAGCCTTTAATTTTCTTGGTGGTTCTCATCATTGTTGCAAGCTTTATTATGAAGAACCACTAAGATAATTTTGAATTAACGTATAGTCTCATTCGCATACCCTTTGGTTGATCGACATGAATGCAGGTTTGTAAGCAAATTTTAGAAAAAATGCAAAATACATAGTTTGAGCTTTTACAGGAATTCTTATATTATTCTTATCTCTGGATATTTTCAATTATTTCTATTTCTTCTTCTTTTATTCCATAAAGCTTGTAAACCAATTTATCTATTTTATTTTCAAGCTTAATCGTTGATTTTTTTTGATGTTTTGCATCAAGAATTTGGTCAACAATATCAATAAATGGTTTCTGTTCAGATAATGAAATTTTCCTTATGGGAATACTTCTTAATTCGGCTAATGTTGTTTGGCGAAAATCATCTTTTGTAGCAATAGTTGACGAATTTATATAAAGATAGGAAATATATTTGCTTGCCAAAATGGCTAAAATATATTTTGTCGAAAAATCTTTATCGATTACAATAAATGGATTAATATCCTTTTTAAAAACCATTTTTATATTTGTAAAACCAACGGTTAATCTGTCTTGACGATTTACAATTCTACGAATTAAAACTTTTTCTTCATTTTGATAAAACTGTTGCAAACTTTTTTTCTCAGATAAATCGGTAAGATAGGTTTCTTGAATAACTAATTCATAATTATATACATTACCCTTTTTCAAAAATGGATATATTTCCTTACCCTTTTGTTTGGTTTCTAAAAATCTACTCCCTGATAGACCTTGCGTTGATTTTGTAATTTGACCAAGTGAAACATAATTTTCAATACTAAATCTTTCGAGAATTATATTTGAAGAAGTATCTAAAATGATTTTATAATTTGGTTCTTTAATTTGGGAATATTGAACTGTAACAAAATCAATTTTTTCAAGATTATCATTATTATCTTTCTTCTTGAAATTAAATATTTTATATGCATCTAATTTCTCTTTTATAAAACTATAAATTGAAGTTTCGACATAGGCACTTTCAAATGTATTAAATGGAAGATTGATAATACAGTCGATACCAAAATTTGATATAAAAAACTTCCGAAGTTTAGAATAATTTTCTCCTGTTTGCCAAGTAATAGGGGCTATATATGATAAAATCCCTTTTGCTTTAAGTAACTTGTAACCTTCTAAAATAAAAAGAATTGATGTATCGTATTTTCTTTCAACTTGCTCATACTTGTCTCTAAAAATCGCCCTTGTTGTATTTGTAAAAGCTTCCAGCGGTATATATGGAGGATTTCCAATGATAACATCGAAACCATCAAAATCTCCATTGTCATTTAAAGCTTCTGGGAACTCGAAACGCCATTCAAAAGAATTTTTATAAATGACATTGCTTCTTATTTCTTCAATTAAGTCTTCCTGAATTTTTAAAGCAAGAGTCAAATTTTCTACTTTTTTATTCCAATCTGCTTTTTCCTTTCTTGACTTGTCAAATATAACTCCTTGATTTGTAAGTGTAAATAGTTCACCTTTTAAATCGTATAGCTTTTTAAAACGCTTATCATTCTGTAGTATTTCTATTTCAAAATTGTTTTTAATCTCATCAATCAGAACTTCCATTGTTCGTTTTTCTTCCTTGCTTTTTGCATTTCGGTAGGTCGTTACTGCAAGTCTATAACTGGTTATACTCCATTTACTTTTTTGCAATGCTTTTTTCAAATCTGCATCTAAAGCATAGCGACTGATTAGAGAATTTCCACATTTAATATTGATGTCGATATTGGGTAAGGTTTCAAGTTCTATGAAATTTGGTGATTTATAATACGAACTTTTTAAAAGTTCAATCCATAAGCGCAAACGACATATTTTAACAGAATTTGGATTAATATCAACTCCAAACAAACAGTTCTCAATAATGGTTTGTCTTTCATTAAAAATAGCTTCTTGAACTCTTTGACTTTCTTTATTTTGGTAATTATACTCAAAAATACCATTTTCGTCTGAAATTATTAATTCGTCGTTTTCAATAACGATCTCATAATCTTTGAGTCTTTTACCATTTTTATCTACCAAAATTCCAAGCTCTGATTTTATAACAATTAGCTCATTCAATGCTGAAACTAAGTAATGGCCAGAACCAACTGCTGGATCACAAATGCGTAATGATTTTATTATTTCATTGGCTGTCTTTAGGTCAACCTTTTCAATTCGATTATAAAGTTCTTCAAAAGAATTTACCTCTGATATACCTTTTTGATTAAAAAATTCGTTAAATCTTTGAACTACAGCAAATCTGAGTGCTTGACGGCTCATGTACATAGTTATAAAACCGGGTGTAAAAATAGAACCGTCTTTGTAGCCATTAATTTTTTCAAATACTTTACCAAGTACCGATGCAGTAATGATTGATTTATTGTCCTCTGCAATGTCCTCTCCTCCTTCGCTCGTGAAATCGTAAGCTTCTAAAAATTTAAATAAATATTCGAGTGTTGGTAAATGCGTATATCTCTTTTTTTCTTCTTTTAAAACAGTTGTATTTAAAATTTCGATTTTTTCAGAATTATCGAGCGACTTTATGTTAATAAACTCCTCTAATTCCGTAAAATCAAATAAAGAACTATTTAGATATGGAATACGTAAATATTTTTGTTTTATAGAAACGGTTCGTTTATCCATTTCTTTTGCCAATACTTGATGAAAAAGGTTATATAATTCATTGTAATCACTTATCGTCTCAGTATTAAGGAAGCCATATTCTTTATTTCCCTTATGATATGAAATAAGTTGCCCTTCAAGTAATTTTAAAAATAAAATACGATTTATCCAGGTTAAGCTTAATTCAAGCGCTATATTATAAAGTTGCTCGTCACGGGTTTGGCCATAAATTGTTTTATCTTTTATTTTAAGTAAAGTATCCTCTGTATTAAGAATATTTATAGCATTTTCAATTAAAGATCCAGCCTGTTTAATGTTTTTCCTTTGAATGATAATTTTAGAGCTGGACTTTTCTTCTTCAAGACCAATAATATATAACAATTCCTTATAAAATTTCTCATTCAATGAATTGCTATCATTTGCAAAAGGGATTTTTAAAATAAAGTAAGGCGAAAGTATTTTCTGTAAAGCAATCAGGTTTTTATCATCCGTTTTGTCCAAATTTCTGAGAACCATTTCATAATCTCTGATATCGAAGTATATGCAAGGGATTTCAATTTCAGTTTTTGAAATGATTTTTGAAATTTCTTCATAAAAAAATGGATTGTCTTTTTTATCGTTTATTTTAGTTTCGTAAAGTTTTCTTATTTGTGTATTTCGGTAAATATGTTTGTCGAAATAATTTGCATCTATGATATACCACTCATTTACATTGGTTATTATTAGTTGTTTTAATTGGTCATTATCAGCGTTGATTCGTTCATCTAAGTAATAAAGTATAAGTTCATGAAGTGCTTTTGTATTTGGATTGTCAGCGGAAATCATTTCGATCTTGTTGGATGGTCGTTTGGCCTCAATAACAACACCAACATTACTGCTTGTAGTTTTATCCAAATGAATAACTAAATCTTTTTTATCTTTCGTATTTATTGCATTTATTTCTTTATAGAATGTATCGCGTAAAAAATCACGTATATCATTTTTTAAATGCTCTTCGCTTTCATCTTTGGCTCTTTTTTCAATAAGTTTTATTTTATCTATTAAAACAATAAGATTTGTTTTAAAATCATCAATTTCGGTTCTCGATGGTCTTTGCTTTAAAAATGCTTTATTTAGTGATTTCTTGAGATTTATCTTTATTATTTTCATACTAAAATTTATCATTATTTCATCGCCCAAATTAGGTAATTTAGATCAATTTACCATTTTCGATCATTTGTGCTTATGATGTCAGGCAATAAACATTAACGCAAAAACACAATAGGATTCTTACTTTGAGTCGTATCCAAATTTTCGCAAAAAACTTGTTTCATTTCGCCAGTCTTTGGCCACTTTTACAAACAATTCCAGATAGACTTTTTTCTTCAGGAAGCTTTCAATGTCAATTCTCGATTCTATACCCAGCTTTTTTATAGCCTTGCCTTTGTCGCCGATGATAATTCCTTTTTGTGAGTCCCTTTCTACAAAAATTACCGCATGGATGCGAGCAATTTCTTCCTCCTCCTTGAAGCTTTCTATCACAACTTCCACTGAATAAGGAATTTCTTTTTGATAATAAAGTAGAATTTTTTCTCGAATAATTTCGGAAACAATAAATCTTTCGCTTCGGTCTGTAAACTGATCATCAGGAAAATACTGTTGAGCTTCTGGTAGGAGTTCAACAACTCTTCTGACAATGGAGTCGGTATTGAAACCGCTCAATGCAGAGATTGCCATCATTTCGCAGCGGGGAATAACTTTTTTCCAATTATCAAAAATCTCCGAAATTTTTTCTTGGTTTGAAAGATCTATTTTATTCACAATTAAAAGCACAGGAAACTCCGATAAATTTACTTTTGCAATAAAACTTTCATCAAACTTCATACCTTCTTCTGTATCTGTTATATACAATAAAACATCGGCATCTTCTATGGCAGAAAATGAAAAGCTTCGCATGATTTCCTGCATCTTGTAATGCGGTTGCAAAATACCCGGGGTATCCGAAAATACAATTTGATATTCTGCAGAACTAAGAATACCCATGATTCGATGACGGGTTGTTTGGATTTTCGATGTTATGATACAAAGCTTTTCGCCAACCAATTTATTCATTAATGTTGATTTACCCACATTGGGGTTTCCTACAATATTTACAAATCCAGATTTATACATAATTACTTTTCTTTTTCTTCCTCTTTAAAATATCTTTTAAACTGCTTTATATGAGCATTGTAAAGCGGAACCCAATACTCAAAAAGCTCCTTTTGTTTATATTTTTCCATCATTTGCAAACTCTTCAACATTGTATCCAAATCGATGCGAATATTGTCCTCTACGGAACCAGCTTCATCAAAGTTAAGGTAAGCAAAATAGGAAACTTCTTTGTTGAGAGATTCCCAAAACTCGCTCATGAATTTGTTGGCTTTCCCTATATCTCCAGAATGATAATAAACCTCAATGGCTCTAATCATATCTTCTTCATAAGGATAATGCTCGGCAGGCAAAAGTAACATCATTTTGTCAATCGTTTTTACTGCTTTTTCAAATTTATTTTCTTTTACCAAATTTTCAGCCAAACGTATAAATAACTTTCTAACTTCTAAGTATGATATTTGTCTTGATATGTGTTCGTCAACCAGATAATTTTTTTCAAAACCGAACCAATCAAATTCTTCTATGACTTTTTTATATAATAAATCGGATTCTATCGTTCCCGGTTCGTAAGAGTTTTTCACTGATTTTACTGGAATCAATTGGTAAACAAATCCTTGCAAACGAAAATACTCATCAAAATACATAAAATTTTCGGGACTGGAATTTACAGCAAAACAGAGTGGTCTATCATTAATACAATTGGCAATAATATCCAAAGCAGCCAAATGACTTTTGTCTATGTAACTGTCGTTACAATACCATTCAATTCTTGTTATGATACTATCTTTATTCAATTGACCAAAAAGCGATTGAAACTTGTTATTTAAAGTGTCTATTTGAAAATAAAAATTTGAAGTAGGAAAAAAGAACATCGGATCTTTTCCTTCGCCGATTTTTACAGAATCATGTTCTGAATTTACTTGCAACAATAATTTGCGAACATCTTCCGGCTCAGTTTTTCGATTGAGTAAAACGATGGCTTCCCGCTTGCCTAATTCATATTTGGAAGCATTGAGTGTCATTTTCAATCTATCAGACTTGTAAGCTTTTTGCTGCATTTGTTTTATGTACCAATCTGTTGACAAAAGACTAAGATTCACAATTCTCACATCGGTTCTAAATCCTTCAACATCTTGCAAATACCAAAGTGGAAAAGTATCGTTGTCGCCTACGGTAAAAAGTATTGCATTGGGCGGACAGGATTCCAGTGTAAGTTTGGCTAAAGTACGTTGTACGTACCTTCCCGACCTGTTATGATCATCCCAATTCTGAAAGGCCATAAGGGCGGGAATACTAAAACAAATGAGCGAGCAAAATATAAGCCTTTGATTGGTTTTTAATTTTGAAATTTTTCCTAATTCTTTTGCTAAATACAATGCTCCCAATCCGATCCAGATAGCAAATGCATAGAAAGAACCCGCAAATGCATAATCTCTTTCGCGAGGTTGATAGGGCGTTTGATTCAGAAAAATCACAATGGCAATTCCTGTGAATAAGAAGAGTAATGAAGTGATATAAAAACCTTCTTTATGCCACTTCCAATGTGCAAAAATCCCCAATACTCCAAGAATCAATGGTAAAAGGAAATATTTATTTTGTGCTTTGGAACTGTTCAAACTCGGCGGCAATTGATCTCTTGTACCTAATCGAATATTGTCGATGAAATTGAAACCTGTAATCCAATTTCCCTTGAAGTAGCTGCCAAAACTTTGAAAATCATTTTGCTTACCGGCAAAATTCCACAAAAAGTAACGAAAATACATGTGGCCAATTTGGTAACCAAAAAAGAATTCAAGATTATTCAAAAAAGAGGGACGCAGAACTTGGGTTTTTATTCCTTCATTTTCAACCCAAATTTTTTTGCCCGAAAGATGAATCCAATTTTGGTAAGCTCGTTGGTGATCTCTCGAACCACTATACATTCTGGGGAATAGGGTTTTAAATCTTTTATCGTACAAATATTTTGTTTCCGTATAAATGATTTCATAGCGATTATTTTTGGCGGCATAATAATTTTTGCCAGGTTCTTTGCCTATGTAGGGAGCATTAAAATAGTTTCCGTATAAAAGTGGGCGATCGCCGTATTGCTCCCGATTTAAGTATGATTGTAGGTGAAAAATATTTTCTGGATTATTTTCGTCCATCGGTGGATTGGCTTGGGAACGAATTACAATCATTGCGTAAGAAGAATAACCAACAAGCAACATGCATACAGACCAAACAGCAATATTCAAAAAAGCCAATTTCCTTCGTAGACTCACAATAAGAAGTGAAATTATTGTGATAAGAATCAAAACAACAAAAATAATGATGCCAGAATGATACGGCAAGGCAAAAGTATTGACCGCTTTGAGTTCAAACCATAAAGCTAAGGAAATACTCCCCTGAATTATGCCATACATCACAAATGCCAAAATAAGAACGGAAATCCCCAAAGCCATCCAGAAACCTTTACGGCTTTTTTTGAATTTTTTGAAATAATAAACCATTACGATGGCAGGGATCGCTAATAGATTTAAAAGATGTACTCCAATAGATAAACCCATCAGATAGGCGATAAGAATGAGCCAACGATTGGAATAATTTTCATCGGCCACCGATTCCCATTTCAGAATAGCCCAAAATACGACCGCTGTAAATAGGGAACTAAATGCATAAACCTCCCCTTCTACAGCAGAAAACCAAAAAGTATCGGAAAATGTATAAGCCAAAGATCCAGTAGCTGAAGCAATTAAAACAATACTATTTTGAAATTTTTCGCTTCCATTCAAATTGATTTCTGTAAGTATTTTTCTGGCAAGTAAACTGATAGTCCAGAAAAGAAAAAGTATGGTGAAGGAACTTGCCAAAGCAGAAAGCAAATTGATCGAAAGCGCTACTTCCTGAGGCGTTGGAGCAAAAAGACTAAAAAGTCTGCCGAGAAGCAAGAAAAAAGGCGCTCCCGGTGGATGTCCTACTTGCAATTTGTATGATGCTGCGATAAATTCACCGCAATCCCAAAGGCTTGTTGTGGGTTCTAAAGTACAAATATAAACCACAGAGGCAATCAGGCACACTCCCCAAGCCCCGTAATTATTCAGTTTTATAAAATTTGTGTTCATTGGATAAAATTTTTAAAAAAAACTTTGCTAATTTAAAATCCTGCTATATCTTTGCAGCCACAAAAATCACTGACTGATGGTGTAACTGGTAACACGTCTGATTTTGGTTCAGAAGAGTTCAGGTTCGAGCCCTGATCGGTCAACCCAAGGGAGCTTCGGCTCCCTTTTTTATTCCATAAAGTACAGTTTTTTAACTCTTTGCGAAACACCCGTTAGTACCTCATACGCAATGGTATCTAAGGCTTTGGCTACTTCCGAAACGGGCAGTTCATCACCAAAAAGAATGGCAACATCGCCAATTCTTACATCCATATCCGTCACATCTACCATACACATATCCATACAAATATTCCCGATTATAGGAGCAGTTTTTCCGTTTATAATAACTTTTCCTTTGCCATTTCCTAATTTTCTGCTAAGCCCATCTGCATATCCAATGGAAATGGTTGCAATAATTGAATCTCGTTGTACTATTCCTTTTCGGTTATAACCAATGGTTTCGTCTTTTGATGTTTTCCTGATTTGTATCACCCTTGTTTTCAAACTGCTAATATTTTTCAGTTTTTGATGGTTCAAGGCTGAAATTCCATATAATCCAATTCCCAGCCTGACCATGTCCCATTGAGCATTTGCAAACCTTTCGATACCAGCAGAATTCAGAATATGCTTGATAACTTTTCGTTCCAAACGAGTTTCGATGATTTCACAAATGTGGGTGAATTTTTCGATCTGCAAGTGAGTGAAATAATCCAAGGCAGAATCATCACTCCCAGCTAAATGACTAAAAATGGATTTGATTTCGAGAGTTTCGTCCTGACATATTTGGTTGAGCATTTCTTCAATTTCGAATTCTTCAAAACCCAGCCGGTGCATACCTGTGTCTATCTTGATATGAACAGGAAAATGCCAACAGGAATTCTTTCTTGCAAAACACAAAAACGATTGTAATACTTCGAAAGAATGAATCTCGGGTTCCAAATTATTTTCAATCATCAATTCAAATGCATCGACCTCGGGACTCATGACCATAATAGGCAATTGCGTTCCGGTTTTTCGCAACTCAAGTCCTTCATCTGGATAAGCCACTGCAAGATAATCGACCTGGAGATGTTGCAAGAGATTCGCAATTTCAAAAGTCCCACTTCCATAACAAAATGCCTTGACCATGGCCATCAATTTTGTTTCCGGTTTTATTAAGGACTTGTAATAATTCAAATTATGTTCTATTGCGGTCAGATTGATTTCTAAAACCGTTCTATGCGTTTTTTTTTGAAGAACCGAAGAAATTTTTTCAAACGCAAACGATCTTGATCCCTTAATCAATATAGTTTGGTTTTTAAATTTTTCTTGAGAAATATTGTTCAATAAATCGGATGCTTCATGATAAAAAGATGCTTCATGAAAAACCCGAAAAAAGTCAGAATTTCTTACCAAAGAACCCCCAACACCAACAAATTTGTTTACTTGAGCTTTCTGGATTATATTGGAAACATATTGATAAAATGAGGCTTCATCCTTTTCTCCATGCGACAGATCCGACATGATAAGCGTTTTCGCATCGTGTTGCTTTTGTTGTTCCAAAAAATCGAGGGCTATTTGCAATGAATACAGATCTGCATTATAGCAATCATTGATAAGGGTGCAATTACCAATACCTTCCAATAGTTCCAAACGCATTTCGATTGGAGTAAGCGACAACATGCTTTCATAGATCTTCATATCGTCCATTTTCCTCCACAAAAGAAATAGCCATACCAGAATACAATTCTCTATGGATGCTTGATCTGTAAATGGAATAAGTATCTCTTTAATTTGATTTTCAAATACTCCTATAATATTTGTTGAAGTATTACTTTTAATAATACGTTGAATAAACAGATCTGCAGTTTTATTTATAATTGACCATTTATAAAACTTTGTTTTTCCTTCTTCCAGTAGTGTGCGTATGTTCTTCTCAATAAAAGCATTATCAGCAGGGAAAAATACAGTATGACAATTTTTGAAAAGTTTGAGTTTTTCATTTGCTTTTTGTTCGTATGAGATGAAATTTTCCTGGTGAGCATCGCCGATGTTTGTAATAATTCCAATACTGGGTTGAATGATTTCCTGCAATTTTTCCATTTCATTCATCATTGAAATACCCGCTTCGATAATGGCCAAATCTGTATTATCGTCGATTAGCAATAATGATAAGGGAACTCCTAATTGAGAATTATAACTTTTGGGACTTTTGGTAATTTGTCCAAAGGGCTGTAATGCTTGATGCAACCACTCTTTTGCCATTGTTTTGCCGTTGCTACCTGTAATAGCAACAAGGGGAATATTGAACCTTTGGCGATGGAAAGCAGCGATTTTTTGTAATGCCTTGAGCGAGTTTTGAACGAATAAAAAATTCGCTTTGGGATATTTTTCGCATTCATCCACTAAAAAAGAAGAGAATTCTACCAAAAAATTGCGAATTCCTTTTTTATAAACTTCTTCAATATACTTATGACCATTGTTTTTTTTGCTTGAAATAGCTACAAACATGGTTCCCTCATTCAAGAATACTTTTCTGGAATCTGTTAGAATAAAATAGATCGATCCATCTTGCAAAAGTCTTGTTTTTTCGGCCTCAATGATCTGACTTATTTCGGAAAATTTATAATTCATAGAATTAAAATGCGATTTTTTATATAACAATTAGTTTGTAACATGAATAAAATCTGAGCCTTCCTGGTATTCTACTGTATATTGTTTGAGTGAATATTGGGCAGGCCCCTCCCCAACGCTGCCATAAAATCCTAATTGATATAGAGATCCGCATTCAGGATCATAAGCATAACTTCCATTTCTAATTTCCAAGCGATTTTGATCGTAAGTACAAGTCGCTTCGAAAGCCAAAAATGAGTTATAAGACTGCCTGTAAATAATCACTCCGTTGTAGCCAAAATATCCAAAAAGATTTGAACTTTCATTCACAATTACCGCATTTCCCACTGAATTAAGTTGACTATATTCAGGATCGTTGAGGTTTAAATCAAATTCAACTGGCGCATTGGGAACAATATCTTTTTCTCTACAGGAACTGGAAATGCAGGTCACAAAGAATGAAAACATCAAAAGACAATAAAACATTCTGTTTGAAGTTCTATTTATATGAGATTTATGTACCATAATTCTAAACATTTTAGGGTAGTTATACGTAAAACGAGCCAAAGAAAATTATCTTTTTACGATAAGATTTGCACAAGATTTGATCACAAAATTACATAATTTGCATTACTAATTAAATTTATAATTGTGAAATGTTGTCAATAACCAAATATATCCTGATTTTTCTCTGTATTCAAAGTGTGAATTCGTTTTCGCAAAGTACTGCTCCTATTCTACCGGGGCATGAAGAGGGTGGCGAAGCAAGTTTGCTTTTAACCAAAATCATGAGCATGGGGATGGAAGGCGGACTTCCAGGGATCAACTTAAACAAGGAAGACGAGAAGCGATTAGAACGAATTTGTGCAAAGTATGAAAAGAAAAAACTCAATGCCAAGGAAGCCAATCTGATAGAAATGTATAAAATGGGCATGCCATTAACCCCTGAAGAAGTTGATGCTTACAGCAGAATATCCAAGAAGAGAGCCCGAATTGATTACAAATTCAAAAAAAAGGTTGACAAATTTTATAGCACGATGCTATTCAAAATGCAACCGAAAAAGGCAATAAAAGGCTCAAAATCTGCAAGTGACAGAATCAAAGAGGGACGGGCATTTTCAAGCAAAGCGGATAATAAATTCTACAAGAAAAAACAAGGTAAGAAGTATATGAAAAAACTGAAAATGAACAAAACAGTTAAGAAATAAAATCCAAAACACATTCATAAATCTATTTTAAATTCCATAAATTGTTATGTCTAAACTTATTTTTATAAGTGGAGGTCAGCGATCAGGCAAAAGCAGATATGCACAGGAACTAGCACTAAAACTTAGTCCGAATCCGATCTATTTAGCTACGGCTAGAATTTGGGATCATGATTTTGCTCAACGGATAGAAAGACACAAGAAAGATCGAGGTGCTAACTGGCGAAATTTGGAAATCGAAAAATATATCTCGAAAGCGAATATCGAAGGAGAGACAGTTCTATTAGATTGCATTATGCTCTGGTTGAATAACTTCTTTTTCGATCATAAAAATGAAATTGAACCAACATTGGAAGAAGCAAAGAATGAGTGGGATGCATTTATCAAAAAAGGAAACGATATCATTGTTGTAAGCAATGAAATAGGAATGGGCGGTCATGGAGAAAACGAAATAGCAAGAAAATTTATTGATTTATTGGGCTGGATGAATCAATATATTGCCAAGAATGCTGACGAAGTTTTTTTGATGATTTCAGGAATTGCCGTAAAAATTAAATGAAAAATTTTTCTTCTCCACATTTACCTTTTCATGATACAAGGAATTTATTAACCCTAAAGGGCAAAAATAAAACATGAATAAAAAATTAACCATGAATTCGCATAAATGCTAAAAATACATTTTATTTGCAGTACGCATTTATCGAAAAAAATATAAAAAATGAATTTACAAGAAAAGCTTATTCAGAAAATAAATCTGAAAACAAAACCTCTTGGATCTTTGGGTATTCTGGAGGATTTGGCTTTGAAAATTGGATTGATTCAAAATACACTCACCCCTGAGCTTAAGAATCCTTCGATGATAGTATTTGCTGGTGATCATGGAATAACGGATGAAAAAGTAAGCCCTTTCCCTAAAGAAGTTACATTTCAAATGGTTATGAACTTTTTGCAAGGAGGAGCGGCCATCAATGTGTTTTGTAAGCAAAATCATATATGCCTGAAAGTGGTAGATGCTGGAGTTGATTTTGATTTTGAACCAACCCTAAATCTTATTCAACGCAAAATTGCCAGAGGTACGCGTAACTTTATCATTGAAAAAGCAATGACAGAAAAAGAGTGTAGCGATGCATTAGAAGAAGGAAGGAAAATTGCTCAGGATGAATTTAATACAAATTGCAATATAATTGCCTTTGGCGAAATGGGTATTGGCAATACCTCCTCAGCAGCTATGTTGATGCATAAATTTACAAAACTTCCGGTCGAAGTTTGTGTTGGTAAGGGAACGGGTTTGGATGATAAAGGCGTTCAGCATAAAATTGAAGTACTGAACCGTGCATCTGAAAAGCACAATGTTCAAATTCCTTTCGATGTTTTACAGTCTTATGGAGGTTTTGAAATTGCCATGATGGTGGGTGCTATGCTTCAAGCTGCTGAATTAGGAATGATCATTCTGGTCGATGGTTTTATTGCAACCTCTGCGGTAATAACAGCTTTTCATTTCAATGCAGATGTGCTTAAAAATTGTATCTTTACGCACCTTTCCGATGAGCGGGGGCATAAATTATGTTTGGAATATTTGAAAGTAGAACCCGTTTTGCAGCTCCGAATGCGTTTAGGTGAAGGAAGTGGCGCTGCGGTAGCTTTTCCGATCGTTCAGGCGGCTGTCAGTTTTCTGAATGAAATGTCAAGTTTTGAAGATGCAGGAGTTTCGAATAAAGATTGAGAAGATCAATGATTTTTAAAAAAATTAAGGATGAATGGACTATATTTCTGGTTGCATTTGTCTTTTTTTCCAGAATCAGAATTAAAATTCGAGGAGAAATAAAAAGTGCGGAAATTGCCAAATCAATCACATATATGCCGCTTATTGGTATGGCTTCGGCATCAGTAGCTTTTGGCGTTTATTATTTGTCTAATTTTATTTTTCCGCAGGAAATTTCAATCCTTTTGTTAATGATTGTTTCGGTGCTTTTCACGGGAGCTTTGCATGAAGATGGATTTGCCGATTTTTGTGATGGATTTGGAGGCGGTTATAGCAAAGAAAAAATTCTAATAATCATGCAGGACTCCAGAATTGGCGTTTATGGTGTGATAGGAATCATTTTTATACTTATTTTGAAGTATGTAACATTGATCCATATTCCTAAGGAAAAATTATTTTTGACCCTGCTATTGACATACAGTCTGAGTCGCATTACACCTGTTTGGATAGTGAAGCTTTCAAGGTATGCAAAACAGAGTGATTCAAAATCTGGGGCTATGGCTTTCGGAATTTCTGGTTGGAGGGTTTTGGCTGGTAGCATTCTTTCGTGTATTTTTTTATTTTTTTTTAAAGAAATGTTTTATATTTTCGTTTTAATTACTATTTTAATTGTTTATGTATTCAGGCAGTATATCGAAAAAAAAATACAAGGTTTTACAGGCGATTGTCTTGGGGCAATTCAACAAATATCTGAAAGTACATTGTTATTGGCCAGTATAGTTAATTTATAAATATCACAAGCCTATTAATAATTTAATTCAATGGAATTAATTTTTATAAGACATACGCAAATACAGATTGAGCAAGGCGTATGCTATGGTCAGCGGTTAGACCCAGATGTAGCCGACAATTTTGAAACAGAAGCAACAAAGGTTTCAAGGAATTTGAGAAAATATAACTTTGAAATGATTTTTTCAAGCCCGCTTCAGAGGTGTACAAAACTGGCAGAATTCCTTTTTGGGAACGGTTTTGTGCTCGATAAACGTCTCAAAGAATTGGATTTTGGTGACTGGGAAGGCCAGAAATGGGATGATTTTTCATTCTCTGAACACGCACTGCGATGGTTCAAGGATTGGGTGAATTTTCCTACACCTAATGGAGAGTCGTACAATGACCTTTTGTTCAGGGTATCAGAATTTATAGAAATGGTTGGCAAATCGTCTTTAAATGAAGTAGCCGTCGTTACACATGCAGGAGTAATCAGATCTGCTATTTCTCTTATCAACGATATACCTATCAGAAAAGTGATCGATGAAATCAATGTACCTTATGGACATGTAGCACGCTTTCGTATTTAAGAAATCAGCAATGTAAAAAATTGTCGATTGCCCCAAGTGTTTCTTCTACTGCCTTGTCTAACTTATCATTGATGATTTGACAATCGAATTGCTTTGCAAAATTTAATTCCATTGACGCACGAGCTAGCCTTTTTTGTAAGGTTTCATCTGTTTCTGTTCCTCTTAGCAGTAAACGCTCATGAAGTGTTTCTATCGATGGCGGCATAATGAAAATGGATAAGGCTTGTTCTTTAAAATAACTTTTAATTTTCAAGCCCCCTTTTACATCCAAATCAAAAATGACATTTTTTTTTAGGTTGAAAATTCGGGTAATTTCACTTTTCAAAGTTCCATAAAATTGACCAGCATAGACTTCTTCCCATTCGACAAATTCGTCTTGCCGGATTTTTGATTTAAATTCTTCGATAGGAAGAAAATGGTAGTCCAGACCATCGGTTTCGCCTGGTCTTTTTCCACGACTACAAGCCGAAACTGCAAACATAAAATCATGGTTATGCTCCAAAACTTTTTTTATAATGGAAGATTTGCCCGACCCGGATGGAGCCGAAAAAACAATAACTTTTGACATGTTCTTAATGTGTAAATAAAAATTCAGAAAATATATAATTTAATAGCAAGGAATGCATGATTATGCAAAGTAAAGATAAAAGTTCAAACATACGAGGCACATAGAACAATTAACAATTTGCCAAGTATTTACGTAAATGTTTATGTATTTTTCCAAACTAAAACGAAAAATTATAGCCTTATATAATTTTTATTATCATTATCAGGCAATTATCATTATTGATCAAGGAATTAATAATGCCTTGCTATAAACCAAGTAAAATTTTAAAGCTCCAAGCATCTGCCCAATACATTGAGGAATAACAATTTCAATGTCATTAACTTTTGCTACTACTATTACAATAATTAGGACTTTCGAGAGAATAAGTTTCACATTGTAAACTAATAATGAAATCACATTCGCTTGTAAATTCAGCGCTTTCATCTGCATTTGGCATTATTCCGGAAAAAAAGTCCAATAAGACTGGCATAGCCAATAATTCGGAACGAGCTTTTTCCGATGATAACGAAATATGTTCACCAAATTGTAAGCTCTCTTTTTATCATGAACTTGGTTCAATAGCCATAATATCAGAAAATAGCTTAGTTTTATGCTCTTTTAAACCAAACTTTCTCTTTAATTCCAGTATTGTAAATTTTGAATATGACATATTTGAATAAATTTCATTTTTATTTACGAAAATAAGTATATTGCAAAACTACAAAATTATTGCTTAGAAAATCCATTTTTTTCATCCCTCTTTATCCGTTCTGCTTCAAGAGTATGATCTCTTTCCACAATTTTAAATCACCCATTAGCTTTTCGGCTTAGGAAAGTGGTAAAATACTGAGTTCTAAAAAATTGTTTGTTGCTACTGTATTTTGTTTTTGGTTTGGGATTATAGAATTTTGATTTTGTCCATAACTAAATTGAATCATAAAAGCTGTAAATATCAGAACTCCTGAAGCTGTGGTCAAATATCCGGAATTAATCAAAGTCTATTCGCAAACTTAACTGTTACATTTTTTTCATAATGATCTTAATTCAAATTGAAAAGCATTTTTCTTCTCACTTTTTTCGTGATAAAAAAGTTACAAAAAATCAAGAATATAAGAACAGCCAAAATTTTTCATTTTTCATTCTTCATTTTTCATTTCTCAGATAATTCCTACAAATTCGTTCTAATGCTCTTTCAATAGTTGAAAATTCGAAGGAAAGGCTTTCTGAAAATTTCTGATTAGAATATTTCTCTTTATGGTTTGCCGATCTTGCAGTATTCTTGGTTATTAAAGGCTTTTTTCCAATCAAATACTTTAAGGATTCCATTCTCCATGCAACTTCCAACAACCATGTAGTAGCTTTCCAAACGGGCGGCTTTTTTCCTAATAAATTTGCGATCTTACCAAAAAGCTCCCGATAAGAAATATTTTCTGCCGAAAGAATATAGCGCTCTCCATATTTCTTGTTTTCCATTAAAAGAATCATGCATTTTACAACATCGATCACATCGACGAAACCTGTAATTCCTTCCGTATAAAATTTCATACCTTTGGCTACAGCAGAGATTAGTTGTGGACTTCCTTTTTTCCAATTTCCCGAACCTAAAATTACAGAGGGATTTACGATTATAGCCTGTAAGCCTTCTTCAATTCCTCGCCATACTTCTAACTCCGATAGAAATTTGCTTTTGGAATAATCCGAAATGCTTTCGGTGGAGTTGAGCATACAATCTTCTTTTACCCATCCATCTTCACCAGCTTCGCCCAAGGCGGCTATTGAGCTCACATGACAAAGCGGTATCATTTTCTCAACACAAATGTTTACTATATTGGCAGTACCTCGAACATTATTGGTCAGCATGGCAAATTTATCATGCGGATCGAAAGATACGATTGCAGCACAATGGTAAACAGATGTAATCCCCTCACAGGCATCAAGCATTTCAACGTAGTTAAGAATATCTGCTTCGAACCATTCTATTTTTTGCCACATCTCCTCAGCCTCAGTTTCATTCATCCAATGGAAAATATTCTTCAACCAAATCGATGAAGAAGTAAAGCTACCGGATCTATAGGTTGCCCTAACTTGCTCACCTTTCTGAATCAGATGAAAAAGCAGATGAGCACCTGTCATTCCTGTACCGCCAGTTACAAGTATCATATTAAAGGTTTTTGCGAAAATAAAGACAACAATGAATGCGCAAATTTATAATTTCAAATATTTTTTTTCGCTTTATAACATGCAATGTTTATCAAAAAAAGAAATTCAACCTTAAATAGGTTTATTCCATACATTGATTTTTCTAATTTTTTTTACTTTTGCTATTGACAATGAAATAAAAATGAATCTAGATATTAACATTCTATTGGTTTTCTTAAGCTTTCTATTGGCTTTCATAATTTGCTATGTTTCAATACCTTCTATCTTGACTGTTGCCTGGCAGAAGAATTTGTTTGATACACCGGAAGAAAGAAAAGCCCATAAAACAGCCACTCCCACTTTGGGCGGATTAGCCATATTTGCGGGCGTGGCCATTGCGACCTGTTTATTCACTACGCATGATTTTGTAGATGTAAAATTCATTTTGCCCTCACTGCTCATTATATTTTTTGTGGGGATAAAAGATGACATCCTTGTTGTTGCTCCAATGACCAAAATCGGTGGTCAGGCTGCATCCGCCATTATTTTGGTGATTGTTGGTAATATAAGAATCACCAGCATGCATGGATTTTATGGTATAACAGAAATTCCATATTGGCTTAGCGTTATCATCAGCATTTTTTTAATCATTGTTATCATAAACGGATATAATCTCATTGATGGTATAGACGGTTTAAGTTCAGGATTAGGTGTTATTGGAAGTTTGACCTTTGGGATTTGGTTTCTTTTGAACAAAAATTACAATTACGCTATTTTTGCCTTCACTTTGGTCGGATCGCTCCTTGCTTTTATCCGGTTCAACCTTTTCAGCCGAAAATATAAGATTTTTATGGGAGATACGGGTTCTATGTTGCTGGGGTTGGTTTGTGCAATTCTGGCAATTAAATTCAATGAATTCAATTATAAAAACTTTGGTGAGTATGCCATTAATTCTGCGCCGGCGGTTACTTTTGGAATTATGATTGTTCCCTTATTTGATGTTCTGCGTGTTATGTTTATTCGAATGGTTTTGCGAAGAGGTATTTTTCAACCCGACAAAAATCATATACACCATAAACTCTTGGATTTGGGGTTTTCACACAAAAAGGCAACTTTTACATTGCTTTTTATCAATGTTTTATTCATTATTTTTGTCTTCTTAGCACAAGAATTTGAAATTCTTCGTATGCTCCTTTTATTATTACTTTTGGGTATGATTCTGTCTTACATTCCCATCCTTTTGTTAGAAATAAAAAATAGAAAGAATGATGAAAAGTAGTTATCAGTGTTTTATTCTTTTTCTTACAATTTTTTTGTCTTCTAAATCTTTTGGACAGAATAAATCTATCCAATTGATGGATCGTGATCTCCGTCTGGTCTATGAAAGTATTCTTGATACGCAAAAAAACATCCATCTAAATCAATTTCCGCTTTTGATGAGTGATTCACTGAAAGCATATTCAGGTATCAAAATGTTGAATAAGCTGAATGAAAAGTTAGAAATTCAAAGAAGCAATTTTAGTCTTGATTTTTCACCTATTATGAGCGGTATAGCAGGTTTATATAAAAGCTCAAAATCTCTGTATTTTTATCAGGACTTAGGTTTCCAAACCAATTTTAGCTTAAAAAACAAGTTGCAAATTCAAATTAATATCGTTCATGCCATTTCCGATACAAATTGGGCAGAAAACAGACGTTCCGCTTCCATTAATTTTGTACCCAATTGGGGAAGGAGAATTTCGAATGCCAATTATTATCAATATTTGCCTTCCAATGGATTTATTTCTTTTCACCCCAGCAATCATTTTTCTTTTTTGGCTGGCAAAGGAAAGCATTTTATTGGCGAGGGTTTCCGTTCTTTGCATTTATCCGAAAACGCTAACCAATATTATTATTTCAAAGCCACCGCCCAAGTTTGGAAATTGAAATTTGATATTCTTTGGGCAAAATTGCAGGATATAGATAGTCTTCCGAGTCATCATTTACAAGAAAAATGGATGGCAGTTCATACGCTAAGTTACAATGTAAATCGATTCTTAAATATCTATGCTTTTGAAAGTGTGGTTTGGTCATCGAAAGATTCGTCAGGTTATAGAGGCTTTGAATGGAATTACATCAATCCTTTTGTATTTTACAGACCAACTGAATTTGATCAGGGATCACCGGACAATATTCTTTTAGGAATAGGCGCAAGCGTGAGATTGTTCAATAATTACAAGCTTTATTTTCAAGGAATTTTGGATGAATTTGAACTCCGGCATATAAAAGCCCGCGATGGTTATTGGAGCAACAAATATGGCATACAATGTGGTTTGAAAACGTACCATCTTTTTGGAATTAGAAACCTTTTTGCATTGATGGAAGTCAATTATTTGAGACCATTTTTGTATTCACATCAAAATCCTGCCAATGCTTATGGCAATAGTTTGCAAGCTCTCGCCCACCCTTTTGGTGCTAATGTTCAAGAGTTGATTCTTAATTTGCATTACCACCATCGTGACTATATTTTTTCTCTAAAATCCATTTACACTGAATATGGTGTTGATGGATTCAATGACAATTATGGTCAGAATATTTATCAATCTTATAATTCAAGAAGTCAAGAATTCAATAATAAAGTGGGTCAGGGAATAAAAACGAAAAGACTTTTTGGCGAATTAAAATTACTAAGAATAATAAATTCACGCTCATTTCTTTGCGTCGAAGCAGGAATAAAATACTTTAAACAATCTCCTGAAAGTACAGATTTAAGTGGAATTATTCCTTTCATTGGAATTCGATCGGCGATTTTTTCGGATCAAAAACCCTGATTGAGTTTGCCATTAATTCATGATTCATGGCAACTAAAAACCATAACTACATATCAGCAGTTTACTAGGTCTATTCACAAACATAACTATTGTAGGTTTTTCGCAATGATCTTAATCCAAATTGAAAAGTTTTTTCATGCGTAAATAATTTTGTATATAATTCACTATATCATAGTTACAACAAGTGATTTAACACCTTTTAACATTTGGGATTCCGCATTATTTTCATGCACCTTTGTGTGAAATCCATGCTCATGGGTGTTTCTTCTAACTTTTTGCTTGATCAAAAAGTTACAAAAAATCGAGAATATAATAACGAGTTCTGGATTAAACACCAAATCAAAATCAAACGAGAAAATACAAATAAATTGAAAAAGGAAACCACAATCCATCAATCAAGTCATTTAATTGAAGGTATGCTGCTGGAGTGCAACATTTTCAGCTTCTTTATACTCTGGATAAAAAAGGGGATGCATCAGATAAACTTCTTCCTTTTTCTTTATTTTTCTTAATTTTTTCTTTAACTTGTTTTTCTTTTGTTCATTGGGTTTGAAAAGCGTGAAGTCAATTTTCCTGAGAGCCAAAATCGTAATGGCGTACTTCGTTGGATAGTTCTTTTCATTTACAATAAATGAATAGAGCCTAAAATCTTTCACAGATTTTTGCAATTGGATCGCAAATTGAAATTTGAAAATATAGGATTTTGACCGAAAAATTATTCGGGCTTCAATGGAATCTGTTGAGTCTCCTTTTGAATAACTCTGCTTATCCAAAATACGCCATTCTACGCGGGCAGAATCTTTTGCAATAATTTTCATCGTTTTGGCTAAGGTAATTTTTTCTTTTTTTCCACCAATTTTCATATCCTTGATGGAATTTAAAACATGGTTTTGTTCAAAATTCAAAGAATTGAAAATGAAAGGAGCCATTTTTGCAACAGTATTGTAGGAGATTGCATTGTATCTGGCTCTTTCAAAAAACGATGCCTCAGATTCTATAACATCTTCTAAAGGTTTGTTGACATCTACGTTGAGTAATTCATTGAAAGCGACAAAGTAGCCGCTTAATATAAAAGCATACTTCGTTATACCGAAGAATGCTCCAATAAAATGCGATGGTAGATTTTCGAAATTGATACTTTTGTACTTTTGTAAAAATCGACCTAAAACATGACTCAAAAAGCTCATCACCGAAAGAAGAATAATGAAAAGAAAGGCTTCGAGCTTATAATTGAAGTAAAAAATTGAAATAATGGTAGTCGAAATAAAAATTCCTATCAATAGCGCAAGCAGAGAAAAAAGCTGAATGAGTGCCCCTCGGTTAAAGCCTCGATAAGCACCAATAATGAAAGGTATGAAAATGAAAGCATCAAAAAATATAAGATCCATGTACATTTATTTTAAATCACATCAAAATTATTCCAAAAAAAAATAAATTGAATACATTTGCAAGAAATAAATTTGAAATTTATGCCCATAATACCCTCTATTTATTCTAAAATTAAAAAAAGGAGATTGGAAGAAATTGACAGGATGAAAACACATCCCGAAGAATTTCAATCCAAAGTCATTTTTCATCTTCTGAAATATGCCGAAAATACGGAATGGGGAAAGAAATTTAATTTTAATTCCATCAAAAGTATTGAACAATTTCAAAATATTGTTCCCATCAATTGCTATGAAAGTCTGAAGGCAGATATTCAAAGAAATATGAATGGAGAGCAAAATATTTTATGGCCGACAAAGATCAACTGGTTTGCGAAATCATCGGGAACTACAAGTGATAAAAGCAAGTTTATCCCTATAAGTCCAGAATCGCTTGATGAAAACCATTATCAGTCTGGTCGGGATATTTTGGCAATCTACTTTTACCGGCATCAAGGTTCAAAACTTTTTAGAGGAAAAAGTTTGATTATCGGGGGAAGTCATAGCGTAAGCAATGTCAAATACCGTTCCTATTCTGGAGACCTTTCTGCCGTATTGTTGAAAAACCTGACATTCTGGTTTCACCTTTTTCGTACTCCCAATTTGTCGATTGCATTGATGGATGAATGGGAGCAAAAAATTGAACTCATGGCGCGCGAAACAATTCGCCGAAATGTTACCAGCATAGCCGGAGTTCCTTCGTGGACGCTGGTCTTGGCAAAAAGGATTTTGGAAATTACCGGGAAGGCTAATTTGAGAGAAGTCTGGCCCAATTTAGAATTATTCATTCATGGTGGGGTTAGTTTTCATCCGTATAAGGATCAATTTAAGGCTTTGGTGCCTAATGGAGTTATGAATTACATGGAAACCTACAATGCTTCTGAGGGTTTTTTTGCCATACAGGACAACCCCGAAACTGATTCTATGCTTTTGATGCTTGATTACGGTGTTTTTTATGAATTTATTCTCTTAGAGGAAGTACATTTGGATAATCCGCAAGTTTTTGTTCTTCAAGATGTGGAACTGGATAAAAATTATGCAATGATCATAACCACCAATTGTGGGCTTTGGCGTTATAAAATTGGGGATACGGTAAAATTTACAAGCAAATATCCCTTCAAAATTAAGATAACAGGAAGAATAAAACATTTTATCAATGCATTTGGCGAAGAGCTAATCATAGACAATGCAGAGAAAGCATTGAAGGAAGCATGCGAACAAACAGGAGCCGAAATCAAGGAATATACCGCTGGACCTGTTTTTATGGGCGAGCACAACAAAGGTGGTCACGAATGGCTCATCGAATTCGAAAAACATCCTTCGAATTTGCAATTATTTTCTGAGGTTTTGGATTCGAATTTAAAAATGGTCAATTCGGATTATGAAGCTAAAAGATACAAAGATCTTTCTTTGGTCATGCCTTTAGTAACATCGGTAAAAAGTGGTGTTTTTTATGAATGGCTCAAATTAAAAGGTAAACTGGGTGGCCAGCACAAAATTCCCAGACTTGCAAACAACAGAGAGTATATAGATGAAATAAACAGTATTAATAAAGCTTTTTAATACTTAAGCTAAATAATTAACAATGAAATAAATTTCAAACACGAATAACAAAATGAAAGTAATCGATATTGTAAAAAATGCACAAAGTACCCTATTTTCTTTCGAAATTTTGCCTCCGCTCAAGGGAAGAAATATCAACGTACTCTATCAGGTTATTGATCCTTTGATCGAATTCAATCCATTTGCCATCAACATAACCTACCACCAAGAGGAAATTGTATTTGAAAAGCTGGAAAATGGATTGCATAAGATGCGTTCTGTAAGAAAAAGACCTGGAACTGTTGCTATTTCGGGTGCAATAAAAAACAAATATCCTTCCTTAGAAGTTGTTCCCCATCTTATTTGTGGTGGATTTTCGAAAGAAGAAACGGAATATGCACTTATAGACCTCAATTATCTGGGAATTGATAATGTATTGGCTTTGCGGGGTGATCCAATTCGTTCACAAAAATATTTTACACCCGATGCAAATGGGCATGCTCACGCATCTGAACTCATTGAGCAAATCGGAAAAATGAATAAAGGAATTTTTCTGGATCATGAAGTTGCAAGTAATTCCCCAACTTCTTTCTGCATTGGCGCTGCCTGTTATCCAGAAAAACATTATGAATCACCTAATTTGGATTATGATATTCAATTTATAAAAAAGAAAATTGAAAATGGAGCAGAGTATTTGGTTACCCAAATGTTTTTTGAAAATCAGCATTATTTCGATTTTGTAAATGCATGCCGTGCTCAAGGTATCGAAGTTCCTATTATTCCTGGTCTTAAACCTTTGATGTCTAAAAAAGAAATCAATATACTTGCTCAAACTTTTCACATAGATTTACCGGAAGCTTTGGTGAAAGAAGTGAACAAATGCAAGAACGACGAAGAAGCTTGGCAAGTAGGTGTAGAATGGTCTATTCAGCAGTCAAAAGAGCTCAAGGCAGCAGGAGTTCCTGTTTTACATTATTACACGATAAGCCGTTCAGAAAATATCAGACAGATTGCGCAACAGGTTTTTTAATGAATAATGAGAATTAAAATATATCCAAGCATAAATGTATGGTCTAATGATTGTGAAATTTAAACCATAGTCTATGGTTGCAAATTAAAAGCCCTACCAAAATTGGCAGGGCTTCTTCAAACAAATACTAATATCTGTAATGCTCCGGTTTATAAGGACCATTTTGGTTTACACCAATATAGGCAGCTTGCTCAGGAGTCAATACGGTAAGTTTTACACCAATATGAGCCAAATGCAATCGTGCAACTTCTTCATCCAGATGCTTGGGAAGTCTATAAACATCTATCGCCATTTGATTTTTCCATAACTCAATTTGCGCCAAAGTTTGATTAGTAAATGAATTGCTCATCACAAAAGAAGGATGACCTGTAGCACAACCCAAATTCACCAATCGACCTTCCGCCAACATAAGAATAGAATGACCATCTGGGAAGAAATATTGATCAACCTGAGGTTTAACTGTACTCTTAACGATTCCGGGGTAGTTGTCTAATTTTGAAACCTGAATCTCATTATCAAAATGACCAATATTGCAAACAATGGCTTTATCTTTCATTTTGACCATGTGGTCTATGGTGATGATGTCTTTGTTACCTGTTGTGGTCACATAGATATCGCCAATGGGAAGACAATCTTCAACTGTTGATACCTGAAAACCTTCCATTGCAGCCTGAAGAGCGCAAATTGGATCAATTTCTGTTACGATAACTCTTGAACCATAACCTTTCATGGAGCGAGCACAACCTTTGCCTACGTCACCATATCCGCAAACAACAACAACTTTGCCGGCCAGCATTATATCGGTAGCTCTTTTAATTCCATCGGCCAAGGATTCACGACATCCATATAGATTATCGAATTTTGATTTGGTTACAGAATCATTGACGTTGATTGCAGGAAATAATAGTTTTCCTTCGCTCATCATTTGATACAAACGATGAACACCAGTTGTGGTTTCTTCGGAAACCCCTTTGATGCTTTTGGCAAATTTATGCCATCTTCCATGATCTTCTTTTAGAACTCTTTTCAAGAGTTTGATCAATTGCGCTTCGTCTTCACCCACATTGGTTTTCTCTAAAACAGCGGGATTGTTTTCTGCTTCAAAGCCCCAATGAACCATCATCGTTGCATCGCCACCATCATCTACAATTAGGTTGGGCGCTTCGCCACCTGGGAAAACAATCGCTTGTTCTGTACACCACCAGTATTCTTCGAGTGTTTCACCTTTCCAGGCAAAAACGGGAATTCCTTTCGCTGCAATAGCTGCGGCAGCATGATCTTGTGTAGAAAAAATATTACAACTTGCCCATCGAACCTCTGCACCTAATTCAACAAGGGTTTCGATCAATACGGCGGTTTGGATTGTCATGTGCAATGAACCCATGATTCTTGCACCTTTCAATGGTTTTTCAGCAGAATATTTATTTCTGATTGCCATTAATCCCGGCATTTCATGTTCTGCCAGTTGTATTTCTTTTCTACCCCATTCGGCCAGTGATAAATCTTTCACTTTGTAAGGAAGCGTTTCTTTCATTTTTTCTGCCATTTTATTTAAAAAATTAGATATATGTAAAATGATTGATTAAGTTTTAAAACAAATTAAAAAAATATTTAAGTACAAAATTAAAAAAAATCTAAAATATTGGAAGGTGCAAAAGCAACAATTGAAAATTTCATTCTAAATTATTGCTTCATCTCTATTGAAAAATATTCTTTATAAAACTTTTTTTGCAATTGTGATGGAAATTTGTTTGAAATTGATTAGTTTTACGTAACATAATCCGTTTCAATCCATGAGCATTATTTCAAACAACACTGAGTTCATAGACTCTCCCGGCGATGTTTTGAGAAAAATATTGAAGGAGAAAGACGTGAAACAGAAAGACTTTGCAAAAAAAATTCATACCAGTTATACGGTATTGAATAAGTATATCAATGGGAATCGCCCTATGAATGCTTCATTTGCTTTGATTTTAGAAAAGTCATTAGACATCAAGGCAGAATACTGGCTTCAGCTCCAGGCACAATATGATATTCACTTGGCTCGTCAAAAAACAAGTCTTATTAAGAAACTCTATTTGGTGGAAATTGTATGATTGCTTCAATTAAACAGATTAGCTGTTTTAAAGATTCTGCGTACATCTAAAAAGCGTATCTTTCTACCATTCAATTCTATGAGTTTGTCTGCTTTGAATTCTGAAAGCAAACGAATTACTGATTCTGTAGCAGTACCAACGATGTTGGCCAATTCTTCTCGGGTAAGAGAAATTTGAAGTATCCCATAATTATCCAACCCAAAAGTATCCTTGAGAATAACTAAAACTTCTGCAAGCCTTTCTCTTACTGTTTTTTGTGCTATGTCAATGATAAATTTATTTGCATCGCCCAACTCTTTGCAGGTGAGTTCCATCAAATCTAAAGCAAATTGAGTATTGCTTTTAAGCAGAGCCAAAAGGATAGAAGCTGGAATAAAGCAAGCTGTTGCATCATCAATGATTTTGGCTGTAAGACCTGCCTTTTCGTGACTTAAAACAGCCCGATACCCAATAATATCGCCTTCCTTGGCAAAACGAATAATTTGTTCTCGCCCCTCCATGCCTGTTTTATAAAGTTTTACCACACCACTAAAGATGCAATAAAAACCATTGATATGGTGTCCTTCATGGAAAAGTATGCTGCCTTTTTTGTAAATCTGACAGGTTCTTTCGAACAAAAGTGACTCCATCTCATCGGGTGTCAAAGACCTGAATATTGTGGCTATGTTAGGGATGCAATCATTGCAAACAGGTATTTTTTTGGTCTTTTTCATGTCCTGTTTTCAAATTCTATTTTATCCAAAATCGTTTTAACTTTATAATTTGACAAAATTAATAAATCCTGATGATCTATGAAAAACACAAGAACAATTTTGAATAATTTAAACAGAAATTTAAGCATTTTGTTTGCTATTAATAAGTCTTTTCCTTTTACCTATATTGCTTTCTCAAAACACAAATTCTTTTTTGTTGTGAAGTATGTTTTATAGGTTTCGGAAGAAGGTTAATTTTTTTTAAAATTTACAATTTTGCTTTGAAAACATCGTTTTGAAAATGCAACGAAAATAAAATCAACTTCACATGAAAACAACAATGTCTTTAAAGCATACTCAAGGTATGGCTTTTGAAACAGAACTGAATGGTCATAAGCTTATTGTGGATGCTGATGAGAGCGTTGGCGGACAAAACTTAGGTCCCCGCCCCAAGGTTTTGCTTCTTGTTTCGCTGGCTGGATGTACTGGCATGGATGTGGTGTCTATCTTAAAAAAAATGCGTATCGAATTTTCAAATTTCGAGGTGTTGGTTGAAGCAGAAATAGCAGAGGAGCATCCCAAGAAATATTTAAATCTAAAAGTCATTTATCAAATTCAGGGAAATCAATTACCTTTAGACAAAATTCAGCAAGCTGTGAAGCTTTCTGAAGAAAAGTATTGTGGTGTAAGAGCCAGTTTGGAAGGAGGAATTCCCATTGAATCTGAAATACGCATCCTATAAATCGAGCTATTGTTAAATCTTAAAATTGAATGTATGAAAAAGAATTACTTATTTATGGCCATAATGGCAATTTTGGGACTATTTATGTTTTCTTGCGATCCGGATCGTCCCAAATTGAAGGTTTTGAAAGACACGTATCATATTGTGGTTGAATACCATGATGAATGGATAGAGGGAGAAAAAAGACCCGTAGGCGAAGAATTTCTCTATATGAAAATACTTATTGAGAATTACGGAAAGACAACTGCTTGGGATGTAACGGCAGATGTATCTTTTTACAACATAAACGAGTTGGTAGTTACAAAAAGTGATATGCAATTCAGGGATTTGCCCCCTGGAGCTATCGATTCTATTGATTTTAAAACGGGTCTGAAAGATTTTGAATTTACAGATAGTAAAATTTCTCTGGATTATAAAAAGTGATTTATTTTCCTTCCAGTTAGCTGATGAAATAAAAAGCGTTTCTGAAAACTTTTCGTTTTTTGAAACGCTTTTTATTTCTGTGAAAAATGGTTAATCAATCGTATAGGAATCTGAATTGGGTGTCCAGTTCGTCCAACCTGTTGTCCAATCCGTAGTACCAAAAGCGCCGATGAATTCCTCCTGAATAAAGCCTGTCGATACGAGGGCATCTGTCCAATTTGCTGCTGATAATAAAGGCGACTCTGGATCAGGTAGAAAATTCATATTGGCATTCTCTTTATCAGAAAATTTTCCGGTAATGGTATCTTTGGTTTTAATATTGGCAAAAGAATTTCGGATAAATACTTCATCCGCTGAACTATAGAACCTTGTATTACTAATCTCCATTAATCCTTCTATTTCATAATCATTATGAGTGTCGAGAGAATCAACTTCTACTCTTTTTTTGCAAGCGACAAAAGCACAATACTTCACATTTAATTTTCCTTCGAGCGCATTGGCCCAAGCTTTTGAAGTGCCGCTAATATTGAGCCCTACAGGCCATCCGGCAATAACTGAATTATAGACAGACAATTCTGTGTTTCTACGAAGGTGAAATCCTCTTTTGTAATCCCCGGAAACTGTTTTGTTGATGGTATCTGCCGGACCTATTAAAGACACATTGGCAAAAATGCAAGAAGTTTTGGGTGTTTGAGAAGAAGCTTCTGCATCATTGTCGGATTCAAATCCATTGGAACCCGAGATGTCAGAATCTCGATAATCCTTAACCCCAAGGGCATATTGGACTTTACCGGAGTAACCCATATCTGTATCAAAATCATCATCGAGGCCTTTGAAGGCAATTAAGTGCCGGCAATTTACGGAGCCTCCGAACCACTCATAAGAATCGTCCCGAGCAAAAGAAACCTGAATATAATCGATGATAGTTCCAGAACCCACGCCGCAAAGCGTTAGACCATTAATTTCTTTATCAGGCTGAATTGGAAAACCGGGATATTCAATTCGAACATATTTTAGGATACCGGAATTGTCGGCATCATCTGTTCCACCATAGAGCGATTTGGGGCCGCCTTCAACTTGGGGTTCTATAGCATTTACCTTGGCTTTTCCACAAATGATGATACCACCCCAATCACCGGATGAGCGAGCGTTTTTGGGAAGATAGGAGGTGAAAATAATCGGTTCTTCGGCACTACCTTCAGCCATAATTTTCGCTCCTCTTTCTATGATCAGGGTGCCCATGGAAGCTTTATCGCCTTTGATGATTGTTCCGGCCGGGATGTTTAAAATGCCGCCATCAACAACGTAAACAAAACCTTCTAATGTATAGATTGTATCTTTTGAAAGTGTTCTTGTTCCGCCAATTTCTCCCTTCAGAATGGCTGCTCTGGGTTTGGGTTCTATGGGCTCATTGCTATCATTGTTGCCATTTTTGTTATCACAAGCTGTGATGAAGGTTGCCATGAAAAAAACAAGGCAGATACCATAGCGGGTATTGGAAAACATACGTTTCATAAGCTTTCAATTGAAAATTGGAAAACACTTTAAATAGATTCTGGCAAATATGAGCTAAAGCTAAAAGTTAAAAGTTAAAAGTTAAAAGTCAAAAGATCAATACACACTTAATTATTCCTATAATTATTTAAATAACTGAAACTAATATTTGATCATTATTTTTGAATAAAATAATTATTTTATTTACTTAGATATTAGCAAAGTTATGACTTATTTTGGAAATTTTATAGGCTTGCAATATTATTTTGAAATGCATAAGCAGAAATTTAAAACTCCTTAATTTCAGAACTCCTCCTCCGAAGTTTATATAATGTTATGTGGCATCGAAAAATCCAATAAACGTGAAAAATTTGTAACTTTGTAGCAAATTTAATAATGAGCAAATGAGAAAATTCAATACATCAGGACCCAATATTACAGATAAACATTATACAATTGAACGTACTGATTTAATTGATAAAGGTTTTGATTTGGTTAAAGATGAAAGATATTTTACTATTTGGGCGCCAAGACAAACTGGTAAAAGTACATATTTTAGGCAACTTGCTGAGAAATTATCATTAAACGGATATAAAGTTGCAAATGTTAATTTTGAAAGTTTTAAAGAAACACCGATAACGACCTTTATTAGAGTATTAACCATTGAATTAAACAAGTTTTGGCAATTTGATTTACCTGAATCAGATATTTCAGATATTTTTTTTAAAATTGAACAAAAGAATGATTCTAAATGCATCCTAATCATTGACGAAGTTGAAGGCATCAATTCTAATTATTTTGGAACATTTTTGCATGCTATCCGAAAAGCTTATCACTCAAGACAAAATCATTGTTTAAAAAGTGTAATTCTTGTAGGAGTTTCCAATATTGTGGGCGTTGTAAGTGATAATGGTAGAGACGGGGCATGCCCCGTCTTTACTATTGCAGATAATTTAAACGTACCATACTTTACAGATAAAGAAGTTTATGAACTTTTAGGGCAACATGAAAATGAAACGGGACAATTATTTGAAGAAAAAGTAAAGCAAAAAATTTGTCAAATAACAGCCAATCAACCCGGATTAGTAAATGGATTTGCTCAAAAATTAGTAGAAGATTTTTCGGAAAGCAAAATTCTAACTTATGAGAACTATTTGGAAATAGAAGATTGGTACTTAAGAATAGCAATTGACAAAAATTTCTCGAATATATTGAATAAGGCTAAAGAACAGCGAAGTTTTGTTGAAAGACTTTTATTTACCGAAGATAAAATCCCTTTTGAAATAGACAGGGAGAGTATAAAACTTTTGCATACAAACGGTTTAATTAAAGATGACGGAAATGGTTTTGTTACTTTTTGGGTTCCATTTTACAAAAAACGATTATATAAAGCATTTTATCCATATACAAATGGGGAGCAAAGTTTAATAAGCAGGACAATTTATGCCCCTGAATATTTTAATGAAAATGGAGAATTGAATCTTGAAAAACTAATTGAAACTTACAAAGCTTATGTAAAAAGACGCGGTTTTAATGTTTACAGAGAAAAAGATGACAAGGGAAATTATCAATCAATAAAAGAAGCGGCACTTATTTATAGTTTTGAAACATATATTCATGCTTTTATAAACGAAACCGGTGGTAAAATTTATAGAGAAGCAAACACCGGTTTAGGAAAAAGTGATATGATTTTAAACATTCATAATTGTGAATATTTGATTGAAACTAAAATATTTTATAGTATGTCTAAATTTACTGAGGGGAAAAATCAATTGGCTTACTATTGCCAAAGTCTAGGATTAAACAAAGGTGTATATCTCGTTTTTTGTCCTAATGATATTCAATATCAAACGAGTGTAAAAGAAGGTACCGAAAATATTGATAATGTAAATATATCAACATATTTAATTCAGTATGATGAAACAAAATGGTGATAAAGCAATGAAAAAAGCTCTTGAGCATTCATTGCATTTTTTTGTGGCTTTTGTCTATAATCGAACATTTGTGAAATTTCACCTCCTGAACCTTGCAGAGCCTACCTATAACTTTGAGATTTCATCTCCTGAACCTTGCAGAGCCTACCTAACTCAAGACAATAAAAAAAGGCTGCCTATTAAGGCAGCCTCTTGTATTTCGCCAATAGAATATAAAATTATTCTTTTGTATAATCAGTTGAATTAGGTGACCAGTTAGCCCATCCTTCAGTCCAGTCAGTAGCACCAAAAGCACCAATGAAGGTTTCTTTTGTAAACCAGGTACTAACTTTTGAATCACTCCAGTTTGCTCCTGATAATAAAGCAGAACCTGCTTCAGGTTTTAAAGTGATAGTAGCGTTTTCTTTTTCAGAAAATTTTCCATCAGTACCTTTAGTTCTAATATTGGCAAAAGATTTTCTGATTTTGATATCATCAGTAGTTGCATAAAAAGTATTGTCGTTGTCTGTTAAAAATGTTTCAAGACCAGCAGCAGTATAGTTTACATCTGTAGGAGTTCCTGAAGCAACTGCAGTTTTTGTTTTGCAACCAGCAATTGCGCAATACTTTATGTTCAAATCACCACTTTTTGCATTTGCCCATGCTTTTGTTTCTCCATCAATATTAACACCAATAGACCATCCTGCAATAACAGAATTATAAATTGATAGTTTTGTATTTTTTTTCATATGAAGACCATGTTTGTAGTCACCAGAAATTGATTTTGCTAAGGTATCCAAAGGACCAATCAAAGAAACATTTGCAAAAACGCAAGTAGTCATAGGAGTATTTGAAGAAGCATCACCGTCATTATCAGATTCGAAACCGTTTGAACCTGAAATGTCAGCTTCGCGATAATCTCTGATACCTAAAGCATATTGAACTTTTCCAGAATATCCATAGTCTGTATCAAATTCATCATCAATTCCTTTGTAAGCAATAAGGTTTTTGCAGTTTACAGTACCACCAAAGAATTCATAAGAATCGTCATTGCTATAAGATACTTGTATGTTTTCGATAACAGTACCTGAACCTACAGCGCAAAGAGTTAAACCGTTGATTTCTTTGTCAGGTTGAAATGGAAAACCTGGAAATTCAATACGAACGTATTTCAAAATTCCTGAGTTATCTGCATCATCAGTTCCACCGTATTCAGAACGTGGTCCGCCTTCTACTTTTGGAGTAGTTGTAGGATTTGCTTTAGCTTTTCCGCAAATAACAACTCCACCCCAGTCACCAGACTCACGACCATTTTTAGCAACTGCTGAAGTGAAAACAATGGGTTGTTCTTTTGTTCCTTCTGCCATAATTTTTGCGCCTCTTTCAACAATCAATGTTCCCATTGAAGCTTTATCTCCTTTGATAATAGTTCCAGCAGGAATTGTTAAAGTTGCACCATTTTCAACATAAACGAAGCCGCTCAAAATGTAGATTGTATCTTTTGATAATGTTCTGGAAGAAGATACGATTGTTAAAGTATCCATTTTAGCTTTAACAACGGGTGTTGGTTCGGGATCATCATCATCCTTATCCTTACATGATGACACAGTTACTGCTAAAGCCAACGCTAAAGCAATATACTTAATAGGGTTTAAAAATAAACTTTTCATGAATTTTTTATTAAAGTTAGACAAATTTCATTGTACAAATGAATAAATGTAGCTTAACTTATACATTAATTCAGGTTTATTAAATTCTTAAAATTAAAAATTTTTATTGAACTAAAATTAACATATAAGAGGGAGTCAATTCATTAATAATTGAATTCTATATAATTAAACTCGTAAGATTTAGTTAACATTGGAGGAATTAATTTTTGGTAAGAGATTGGTCTGTATCTAATCGTTTGTTGCTTGGAAATTAAAACAAATAAGGCTTTTTAATCAGAGTTAAAAAGCCTTATAGATATGATATATTCGTAATGGTATCTAATTAAAATCTGTAAGATACACCTAAAGTTACTATTCTTCCGGGATTGTATTCTTTTAGAGTTTTTTCCATAGAAATTTTGGGACCAGATGATGGTGTATATTTGAATGTCTGTGTGTATTTAACAGGAGCATCCAAAATATCTTTAATACCACCTTTTAGTTCAAAATTTCCGAATCTTTTGGAGAATGAAAAATCCAGTAATCCTCGGGGTAACTCATAAATGTCTGGATATGATTCATGTTCCAATTCTTTTTGTTGACCAACAACCACAATTCTTTTACCAACTATATTATAGAGCATGCTAATCATCAAACCTGCTTTATTGTTTTGGTAAAAAATCCCTGTGTTTATAATATAGGGTGATTGTCCCCAAAGAGGTCTGTCATTTTCTGCAGAGCCAGTTTCAAATTTCACCTCACTTTGAATATATGAAGCATTTAAGACCATAGAAAAATCAGAAAGTGATATAAAAGCTAATGATTTACGAAGTTCAATTTCTGCTCCCATATTTGTTGCTTTTTTTGCATTTCTAAAAGTATAGTCAAGTCCGGATCCTGTTTCATTATAAACTAATTCTATTGGGTTTTGAAAAGTTTTATAAAATATTGCAGCAGAGAATGTTTCTCCAGCACTTGGATAATATTCATATCGAAAATCTGCATTCATTACTTTAGCATTTTTAAGATCTGGATTTCCGCTATAGCCTGCGCTTTCATTAAAGTCATAGAATGAATATGGAGCTATTTCTCTGAATTCAGGACGATTAATTGATAAGCCATAACCCAAACGAATTACATTTTTTTCGTTGACATTTATGTAAACATTCATAGAAGGCAAAACGGCAAGACTTGTATCTCCTGCATGTACTTCGTCAGTTGTACTTCCTTTCACAAAACTACTTAATTCCATCACATTTTCTTCTAAACGAATTCCTCCAAAAAATCCTATATATTTGTTGATTGGAATATTAATTGAAAAATATCCTGCCATAAGAAAATTTGTTGCTGTATAGGAGTCTGATTTATCTGTTGTTTCACCAAGTCTTACATTTGTATAAGTTAAATTCTCATCGGTAAAAAATTCTTTGGGCGACAAACTTAGTAAACTCACATTCAATGGGTCATAATTACTTCCACCTTCATAACCAATATTTCTTGCATCAAATTGACGAGATTTATATTCGTTATATAATCCAAGCTTCAGACTTGGGACAATTCCCATAAATGAAAATTTATTGTCCACATTTACACTGCCTGAAAATATATTTTCATGGTTATCTAAATAAATTCGTCCGGCAACTTCGGGGTTAACCAAATTTGGAATATTAAACAAATAATTACCTGCATTCAAATCTTCTTTTTTTAACAATACTTTTCTGTCTGGTTCTTTTCTTGACGCATAGGAATATCCTGCATGCCAGGTTAAGGTAGATTTTCTTTCTCTAAATAAATGAGTACCGCTTAGTTGCCCTGAATATGTAGTCCTACTCATAAAGCGAAATTCTTGTCCGGTGATATTCGATTGCCAATATTCCTTGTATCCTTGGCGTCCTGTATATTTGTTGAATGCAATTTGATTAAATAAGTTTCGGAATTCAAGCTTATTTCCATTACCATAAACAAAACTCCAATTATGAAGTACACTTGCTTTGATATTATTGGTATATACTTTGTCATTATAATTGAAACGTATTTTTGCATCACTTGCAATGGGATCAAAAGAATAAAAATTTGAGGTCAATGCATCGTCAATATCTCTGGCGTTTGAATAATTAATCGCGGTTAAACTTCCAATGAGTAATTTTTTTCGATTAAATCTCTTGCCAATCGTAATTCCTATTCTTTGGTCTGGCAAAGCAGTTTTTTTCTTTGCTTCCCAGTTTTTATTCAATTTATGGTTCAGCATATCATTTTGCTCAGGCGTAGTGTTATTACTGGTTAATTTAGAAGGGAATTCATCAGGCAATGCCCTTGTACCATCATCAAATCCTAACCAGTCGTATTTTCCACCTTCATACATGTAGAAATCTTTGAAGGTTGTTCCTTCACGATAAGAAGTTGAGTAATCAATACTTACAAAATTTGAATCGGGCATGTGTTTGGTAAAGATGTTGATGAAACCACCAGCAAAGTCACCAGGGTATTCAGGAGAAAAAGATTTTACAACCATCAAATTATCAATCAAACCTGAAGGAATAACATCAAAAGAGAATGCTTTTGCATCAGTTTCGCTACTGGGTGTGGCAGAATTGTTCAACCAAACAGAATTGTACCTTTGATTTAATCCTCTAACTACAATAAACCTGTCATCGATAATGGTGATACCGGGAATACGTTTTACAACCTCAGAGGCATCGCGGTCCTGGGTTTTTGCAATTTGTTGTGAAGAAATACCTGCAATCACCACATTGCTCGATTTGATGGCTGTGATGGTGGAAACTTCTGTATCACTTCGCTTAACAGCGGTAACGTTTATTTCTTTAATTTCTGTGGTTGCTTTACCAAGTTCCACTTTGTTATCAACACTATTTCCTGCCGTAAGATCTACACTCAAATCTGTAGGTTGATATGAAACAAAGGAAACTGTAATTTCATATTTGGCAGGATCCAAATTATCTAATACAAAGGAACCATCAAAGTCGGAAATAGTTCCATTGCTTGTTCCTTTTACCATGATGTATGCACCAGGAAGCGATTCCTTCGTATCAATGTCTATAACCATGCCGCGTACAGAACGCTTTTGAGCATAACCCACGGTGATGCCCAGCAGGATTAGAATGAGGAATGTAAATATAGGTTTATTCATTTTGATTAAGAATTTGATTAAAAATATACACAATTACTTGTACACACGTATTTTATAACAGATGAAATTTTATCCAAAGAAAGCACTTTCTTTTTACAGATTGATTAGAATAAAGTTAAGGATACGTTAAGTCATTAATGCTTTATTTACAAATAGAATAAAGATGTAGTAAAATTCATTTAACAATATCATGGTAGGTTTGCCAAAATTAAAATAATGAAATACAGGATGCATCTCAAAATATACCATGGAAAATCAGAATTATAAAATCCTTTTGGTTGATGATGAACAAGACATAATTGAATTCGTAGGTTACAACTTAAGAAAAGAAAATTATGATGTTTATTCTGCCAAAGACGGAAAAACCGGAATCCAATTAGCCAGACGCGTTTTACCGCATCTTATACTGCTTGATGTTATGATGCCAGAAATGGACGGAATTGAAACATGTGAGCAAATCAGAGTTATCCCAGAACTGTCCAATGTTATTATTGCATTTCTTACAGCTCGAAGTGAAGACTACTCCCAAATAGCCGGTTTTGAAGCAGGAGCTGACGATTATATTGCCAAGCCTATTAAACCCCGACTACTGATCAGCAGAATCAATGCTCTTTTGAAAAGATCTGAACGAAGTTCAATTTCAAGCGTTGCTGATAATAAAAACCTAATTTCCACAGGAAACTTACAAATCGATTTAGAAAAACATCTGATCACCATGAATGGTGAAAAATTTATGCTTCCCCGCAAGGAGTTTAAATTGCTGCAACTTCTGGCTTCGAAGCCGGAAAAAGTCTATACCCGAGAAGATATTTTGCAATCGGTATGGAGTAATGCCTCTTTTGTGGGTGATAGAACCATCGATGTTCATATCCGTAAACTCCGCGAAAAATTAGGAAATGATTGTATCAAAACTATCAAGGGAATTGGGTATAAGTATGTGGATGTTTGAATTAGGGATTAGGGATTTGGGATTAGGGATTTGGGATTAGGAATCTTTTAATCAGGAATTAGGAATAATTTAGAAATTGGAACTTTAATTAGGAATTATATTAGCTGTCAGACAAAGAATAATTGCTTGAATAATAATTGCTTTCTAAGACCCACCCCCAACCCCCTCCCGAGAGGGGGCTTACTAATCAGCGTTTTATCTTTTTGAAATGAATTTCTATGAAATAACATTTATTATCCTTGTAAGTTTGTTCAAAGCTACTTTCCCCTCTTGGGAGGGAACCTAGGGGGGGGGTCTTAGCCAATGGGAGGTTTACAAAAAATCTTTTTCTTGATTATTTATACATAAGGCATGATCAAATCGATCAATTGATCGATGCCATTTACAGCAGTTTCTTTCAAGTGAGTGATTCCTTTCTTGAGTGGTAAATCACTCGGGTCGAGAACAAAAATGGGAGTTTCGGGCTTGGTAAAGTTCAACAAACTTGCAGCAGGATAAACCACCAGCGATGTTCCTATGACGGCAAAAACATCTGCTTCTTTTGTAATCGACATGGCTTCGGAAAAAAGAGGTACATCTTCGTAGAACCATACAATATGGGGTCGCAATTGAGAACCTTTTTCACACTTATCACCGAGATTAAGTTCGGTGCCTTTAATTATATAAACAAGGTTGGGGTCCAAAGTACTTCGTGACTTGGTTAGTTCTCCATGGATATGCAAAACATTTTTGCTTCCTGCTCTGTCGTGCAAATCATCTACATTTTGGGTGATAATGTTCACATTGAAAACCTTTTCTAAATCGACCAAACGCAAATGAGCTTTATTGGGCTTGCATTCTACCATGTGTTTTCTTCTGTCGTTGTAAAACCGAAGAACCAGCTCTTTGTTCTCTTTCCAACCTTGGGGTGTGGCTACCTTTTCAATATCAACATTTTCCCACATTCCTTTCATACCTCTGAATGTTGGGATTCCGCTTTCGGCGCTAATGCCAGCACCTGTTAATATGACTAAGTTTTTCATCTTGTGAAATCTTTATAAATACTTCCTCGTTAAAAGCTTCACCGGATACAAAGCAGCCAAAAACCCAATCAGAATCACTGTGACAAATACAAAAAAGTAATCTAACCATTGTATATCAACAGGGTATGATTTAATTATACTTCCACCGGGGAACGAAATCAAATGAAAATGAATTTGCAAAAGGCAGATCAAAGTGCCTAAAAATAAGCCTAAAACGGCTCCAATAAAAGCGACAATAATTCCTTCGCTGAGAAAAATCCGACTAATCAGTTTTTTGCTTGCACCCATGCTCTTCAATGTGTTGATATCTTGTTTCTTTTCCAATATCAACATAGATAATGAACCCATGACGTTGAAACTGGCGATAGCTAATATAAATGTGAGGATCAAAAATATCATCCATTTTTCAGAGCGCATAATTCTGAAAATAAATTCTTGTTGCTCATAACGATCCTTGACCGTAAAATCTTTACCTGCAAAAGCCCTGAGTTTTTCTTTAATTTTATCCTTTTGTCTCTGGCTTAAACTGGATTTAAGCTTAATCTCCAATGAACTTCTTTGATTGGTATATTCCAATAATTTACAGGCAAAATCCAAGGGTACAAAAACATATTTACTGTCAAAATCCTGGTGAATGGCAAAAACTCCTTCTGCCATAATGGCGAAGCGATTGAAAGCCTGAAAATCAGGATCCAAAGAAAAAGAAAGCTTGAAATCTTTTTTGGGAATGTAAAAGATGAGCGGGTCTATTTTTTGGATTCCGATGGAAAGTGCATAAGCAACCCCTGCTCCCACCATCGCCACATTTCGTTGACCTTTCATCAGAACGAATTCCCCTTCAGCCATCATGGTATCGATGCCCGAAACATTTACAAAATTTTTGTCAACGCCCTTGATAATTCCAATATGTTGCTTGTCTTCATATTCCATCAAAATGTTTTCCTCCACAGTTTCGGAAAGGTAAAGTACACCATCCACCGATTTAATTTTTGCAATCAATGAACTATCCCGCAAAAATGTCTTTCCGCCTACGGGCGAAATTTTCAAATCTGGGTTGAAAGAATTAAAAAGTGATTTGACCAAAGAATCGAATCCATTAAAGACGCTTAAGATTGTAATTAAAGCAGTAGTCCCAATTACAATTCCGGCAATGGAAATGTAGGAAATAATATTGATTGCATTTTGTGATTTTTTTGAAATCAAATACCGTTTCGCTATGAATAATTGGAAATGCATTAAAGATTATTTGGTTGCTTTAACAATAAGTCCTGTACCGGTTTTATTTTGCGAATATAGATCTATCCAATTCAATAGGTAAGCAAAAGGATAAGTCAGCACATAGTAAACAGGCAAAAGAATAAAAAAAAGTTTGCTTACATTGAGCATTTGCATAGGATATTTCATAGAAAGCCTCCAAGAAATACTTCCTGCTTTTCCATAAGAATATTTGGCTTCTACCTGAGAAAATCCGCTTCGTTTTAATTTATCGGTAATATCCTGAATACCGTATCCATCGCGCACATGCTCATCAATAAAGGATTCATCTCCATGGTCATGTACATCGGAACCGCCTTGATCAGAAGGGGTTGAAATTAACAAAATTCCTGCTGGCTTTAACAATTTGTAGAAATTCTGGAAAACCAATTCATCTTCCAAAATATGCTCCATAACATCCACTGTAATAACCAAATCATATATGGGTTTTTCGTCCAATTTTGTCAAATCGGCCATTTCGAAAATTACATTTTTCAAACCTGCTTTTTGAGCAAAGCCATTGCAATCTTCAATTTGTTCCGGCTTAATATCTAATCCTTTAATTTCTGAATTTTTAATCTTTTTTGCAAGATAATAGGTATATTGTCCGAAACCCGATCCTGCGTCCAGAATTTTTACCGAAGCGGATATGGTTTTTTTCCATTTTTGGATTTCCATTCTGATGTGCCAGGAACGAAGCAAGAGCAAATCTAATAAACTATAGAAAAGCTTCCGCATGAAAATATACTTATTGAAAAAAACACCAAGCGAATGTTTGACTTTATCGTATTGCATGGTTCTAAAGTTTGTTTAATAATTTATCGATATTTTCGGCATAATCCAATGAGTCATCAATGAAGAATCTTAGATCAGGGATTTTTCTCAATTGGTGGCGTGTTTTTTGCGCCAACTCATGCCTGATCATTCTTTGATTCACCTCGACCAAGGCAAAAACCTCTTCCTGACGGTTGGTTGGAAAAATGCTCACATAAACACGGGCCTCAGAAATATCGGGGGTTACTCTCACGGATGTAACGCTTATCATAGCGCCTCCAAAAAGATTACGGGATTCAAATAAAAAATAATCGCTCAGTTCTTTCTGAATCAATCTTGAAATTTTATTGAGTCTTGTATTATCCATTTTTCGAAATATTTTTATTCTCCAAAAAAAGTCAAATATACTTCTTCAAAATTATTGAAACATGAATTTGATTCTTTTGTTTTAGAACCGCAAAAGTAAAGATATTTTTTTAATAATGTACTTGCTATGTTTTTATATAAGAATTATCTTTGAATATTGTAACCTTGTTTATTTTCAGCTTCGCAATGCAAAATTAACTGAAGTTCACAAGTTGGTTTTATGAAAAAATATTTAAGCTGATGGTCAAAATATTTTCAGAATATAGCAGTCCTCGTTTACTTTATACACTGGATTTCATCTTTCAGGGAATATTGCAGGAAAAGTACCACATATTTGACCATGTATCGGATTTTGAATGTATAGCCGGAATAGCGATAAACTATTCGGATCGTGACATACCCGGGGCATTGACAATTCGTCCGCATTCCCTTCTATATGAAACAAACATACAATCCTATTTTCATATTGAAGTTGAGAAAATTGACGACAAGTATTTCTTTTTCAGAACTGCCGATGAAGGAATTATTCAGCATGATATTTTTGCTTCAACATTCTATTTAATAAGTCGATATGAAGAATACTTAAATACAAATTTTGATGATCATGGTCGTTTTCCTCATACAGAATCGCTTGCATTTAAAAATGGTTTTATTCAAGAACCTGTAGTTGATCAATGGATATTCTACCTGAAAGAAATTCTTCAAACCATTTATCCCAAACATTCATTTAAGGAAAGAAAATTTCAATTTCTTCCCAGCTTCGATTTTGATGTCCCCTTCCGCTATAAACACAAAGGCTGGATGCGAACTTTAGGTGCTTTTATCAAGGATACATTTCATGCTTCAAAAAACTTTGAAAGAATTCAAGTACTCATGAATTTGAAACCTGATCCATCAGATCAATTTGAATACATCATTCGTATTTGCAAGGAGAACAAACTGAATCCGACTTTCTTTATTCTTTATTCTAAATTAGGCCGTTTTGACAGAAGCGTTTATTTCAAAAACAAGGCTTATAATAAGTTTTTGCAGAGAATCAGCACTCAGGTTAATTTGGGTATCCATCCCTCATACAGGTCATTGGATGATCCAAAACAAATAAAATATCAAAAAGAAAGTCTGAGTAAAACCATAGGAATTGAAATCGTTTACAACAGATTTCATTACATTCGGATGCGATTACCACATAGCTATTTGCACCTTTTAGAAGCGGGTATCATCCATGATTTTTCTATGGGCTATGCTTCCATTTCGGGATTCAGAGCAGGTACTTGTACACCCTTTTATTTTTTCAATTTAGAAAAAAATAATAAAACTAATCTATTTGTTTTACCGTTTGAAATAATGGATGCAACTTTGCAGCATTATTCAAAGCTTTCGGCTCATGATGCATGGAACACAATGAAGGATATAATCACTAAAATCAAAAAAGTGGAAGGCTTGTTTATACCTGTTTTTCATAATGATTCACTTTCGGACGAAGGTGTATGGAAAAATTGGCGGCAGGTATTTGAAAAAATGATACAATTTTGTTGCAAACATGATTAGGTATATCAAACATAATTCAATCAGCGTCATTAAATGGGATTTATGTATAAGGAATTCTTTTAATGGTATGGTCTATGCTTATAGCTGGTATCTTAACACAGTTTGCGAAAACTGGGATGCCATTGTCGAAGGAGATTATGAAACAGTCATGCCTTTGGCTTATCGTAAAAAGTATGGTATTTATTACATTTATCAACCCTTATTTACGCAACAGTTGGGAGTATTCTCAACAAAAAAGCTGAATCAGGAAAAAATCAATGAATTCTTAAACGCCATACCAGGAAAATACAAATTAATTGAGGCACAATTAAATACATTGAATAACTTAGAGCAATCTAACGGATTTATCATACAAAAGGCAGTCACTTATGAACTTGACTTAATCAAACCTTATGAAAAAGCCCGCATAGAATACTCGACCAATACGCGCAGAAATATTGAAAAATCGAAAACTTATTCTTTAACAGTTTCCAATAATGTTTCTGTTTTTGAATTCATTGATTTTTATAGAAATAATCTTTTAAAAACTCAAAAATTCAGTATTCCCGCTTTTGAAATCGACAAGCTTTATATTCTTGCATCGGTTGCAGTCAAAACAAATCACGGGATTATCTATGCTGTTTTTGATGAAAATGGTCGAATGCTTGCGGCTGCCTTTTTTGTGTACTCCCACAATAAGACAATACTTTTAATTTCTACCAGCAACGAAGATGGCAAAGAAAAAAGAACCATGTTTAAACTCATTGACGAATATATTAAAATAAATTCCGGGCGCAATATCACCTTAGATTTTGAAGGTTCCATGATCGAAGGTGTTGCTCGTTTTTATGCAGGATTTGGAGCTATCCCCTGTTCTTATATCAAGATTAAGAAGAATAAATTGCCGTTTTATATCCGTTGGTTCAAAAAGTAGAAAACAAATGTTTTTTGTTTGTCTACGAATTACACAAATTGAAAAAATTTTGGGGTTTTGGGTAATATACGAATGAATTGAATAAATTACTAAAAATAAACTATTTAGCTTCGAAAAAAGGATTAAAATTACTCATATTAGAAGCATGATGTAGTTGATAAATTATTCCATTTTGGAACAAGGTAAAAACCAAGAATTGAGACCCAAAATACAGAAATCCAATTTTCAAAAAAAAATCATATATTTGAAACAAAGTAGATCAAAAACCTTGTGAGTATAAAAGATGCAAGGTTTTTAATGTTTACAATAAATACAAACATCTCTGAACTTATGCATGACAAAAAACCATCGTACCTGGATTTGGAAAAGCGAATTCTGGAATTAGAAGAACAACTAAGAAATATTGATACAAAAAAATCTAATCCTTTGGAAAACATAACCAATTCAAAGGAAAGCCAAGTTGCATCTGATCAATTTTGTGGAAACCAAATATCAGAATTCTTTGATGCAAGCAAACAGGTGATGGAAAATGAGTGCAATCTTAATAACCTAATAAATAATTTGCCCGGTATGGCATATCGCTGCCGAAACGAAAACCATTGGCCTATGTTGCTTGTGAGTCAAGGCTGTATGGAACTAACCGGATATTCCTCAGAAGATCTATTATCCGGGAAAATTAAATATGGTGAACTGATTCATTGGGAGGATAGAATTCAGGTATGGGATGCAGTACAACTTTCATTGAAAACCAACAAACCTTTTGAAATAGAATACAGAATTACATGTTGCTCAGGTGAAGCAAAATGTTTATGGGAAAGAGGTATCGTTGTCGAACGCCCCCAAAATGAACCCGAAATATTAGAAGGCTTCATAACAGATATTACACAAAGAAAAAATACTGAAAAATATTTAAGAGAAAGTGAAGCTCGTTACAAAGCCATGTTTTATGAAAATAAAGCCAAAATGGCGTTGATCGACCCAATTCTTGGGGTTTTTGTAGATGTGAATGAAGCTACAACCAAGTTTTACGGATACACAAATCAGGAAATGAAGGGCAAAAAAGTAAGTGAAATAAATGTCCTTACAGATGAAGAATTACAAGTCGTATTTAACAAAGCGTTGAAGGAGGAAATAAACTTTTTTCAATTCAGACATAAGCTTAAAAATAATGAAATCAGAGATGTACAAATATATAGTGGTAAAATATATTTAGGTGAGAAAGAATTGCTCTATTCTATCATTCATGATAATACCCAGGAATTATTGAATGAAAAAAAGCTCAAAGCGCAAAACGAAAAATACATGGCATTGAATGAAGAATTGCAAGAAAGTTTGAAGAAAATTGAAAAAGCTCAGTCAGAAATACAAAAAGCAAAAGAGAGGGCAGAAGAAAGTGATCGACTAAAATCTGCATTTCTTGCCAATATGAGCCATGAAATTCGCACACCCATGAATGGCATCATTGGCTTTTCAGAAATGCTTTTGAATCCACAATTAACCTTTGATAAAAGAAAACATTACGCAAATATCATCATAGAAAGTGGAAATCAATTGCTTAGTTTGGTCAATGATATTCTCGATATTTCAATTTTAGAAGCAGCTAAGCTCAAAATATGCGAAGAAGAGGTTCATGTCAATGATATGCTGATGAATCTTTTTTCATTTTTCAAACCACAGGCCACTAGCAAAGGAATCCATTTATACATATACAAAGATTTGCCAGATTCACACAGTATTATCAAAACGGATAAAAGCAGGCTCAATCAGATTATAACAAATCTCTTGAGCAATGCCTTCAAATTTATACAACAAGGACATATTAAACTGGGTTACCACCTGCTCGACAATAACCTGCGTTTTTTTGTTGAAGATACGGGAATTGGGATAGCAGACGATCAATTTGAAAAGGTATTTGAACGTTTTAGGCAGGAAAATACGAACATTGCTTCTCAATATGGCGGAACTGGCTTAGGCTTATCGATTTCAAAGAAACTGGTGGAATTACTGGGTGGAAAAATTTGGGTCGAATCCGAAAAAATGAAAGGTTCAACTTTCTATTTTACGCTTCCATACAATTTGCTAAATACCCAAAAATCGAATTCCATATCCCAATCTATAGAAAATAATTCTCCAAAATTTACCATACTCATTGCCGAGGATGAAGAGATCAACTATTTGATATTAGAAACCTCCTTACAAATCCTTGATGTCCATATATTGCATGCCAAAGACGGTGTAGAATGTATTGCCATGGCCAAAAAATTTCCACGGATAGATCTTATTTTGATGGATATAAAAATGCCCCATTTGAATGGACTTGTGGCTACTCAGGAAATCAAAAAATTCAGACCAGATTTACCTATAATTGCAGAAACAGCTTATATCACGCCCGATGATATAGCTAAAGCCAAGCAGGCCGGATGCGATGACCACATTTCTAAACCATTAAATATGAATGATTTGATTAATCTCATTAGAAAATACATGGATAAAACAATTGTTAAAGGGCTTTCCAATGATTGACATGAAAACGATAATTTACAGCCATTTCCTTAGTACAGTTGTATGTGCTTTTGTGATAGGATTTTTGTATTTGCAAAATAAGAACAGATACAAGGGCTTAGGTTTGTGGTTTTGGAATAATATTTTTCAAATTGTTTTTCTATTCCTGGTCATAGTTAGAAACCAAGTTTCGCCATGGATTTCTATTGTCCTCAGCAATGCTTTTATGATGGGTGGTTCTCTAATTCTCCTGTTAGGATTGCAATTTTATGTTGAAAAAAAACCATACAAGCGACTCTCATTTATAATCTTGGTTCTGTTTATTTCTATCCATGCCTTCTTTTCTTTTGTTGAAGATAACTTAAAACTTCGAAACATCAATAGTTCTATATTCCTACTTTTGGTTTGTGCGCAAGCAGCATGGCTTCTGCTCAAAAAAACCGAAAAATCAAAGCGGTTTTACTCAGTCCCTGTAGGTATGGTGTTTCTTGCATATTGTTTGGTAAGTTTAATTAGATTTTGGGAACAAATATATTTCCCTCATAGCAATCACTTCCACAATGCGGGGAGCATTGATACATTCATGGTTTTGCTCTATCAAATGCTGTTCATCGCTCTTACCTTCGCCCTATTTCTTTCAGTCAATCGCCGTTTGATTCATGATATTCAGCAAAGCAATTTATTATATCATGGAATGTTTAGAGATCATTCCACCATCGCTTTACTTATAGATCCCGAATCTGGAAAAATACTTGAAAGCAATAAGGCAGCACAAGATTTCTATGGATACACGAAAATCGAATTGGAATCCATGAGTATATACCAAATCAATCTTTTGCCCGAAAAAGAAATGAAACAACATCTTAAGAATGCAAAACAAAGATTAGCAAATTTTTTTGTATTCACACATAAACTTAAAAATGGTCAGAACAGGGAGGTAGAGGTTCATTCATCTCCCATTCAGATCAAAGGAGAAGCTTTACTTTACTCCATCATTCATGATATAAGTGAGAGAAATCTGGCTGAAAGAAAGCTAAAAGAAAGTGAAGAACGATATTCAAATTTTATTGGTCAAAGCATTGAAGGAATCTACCGTATCGAACTTGAAAATCCTGTAGATATTTCCTTACCCATGATAGTCCAAACTGAACTGATTTATAAAAATGCTTATTTGGCTGAATGTAACAATGCATTGGCAAAAATGTATCATAAGCCCTCTGGAAAAGATATGGTAGGATTACGAATCACAAAAAACTATAATCAAAAGGATCATTACACAAACGAAAAGGTTTTTATTCACTTCATTCAAAATAACTACCAAACATTTAATGAAGAATTCCTTGAAATAAATTCAGATGGAGAAAATTTTTGGATTCTAAGCAATTCCATTGGCATGATCAAAGATGGATTCATAAAAAGTATTTGGGGAACCTGTATCAATATAACCGATAAGAAATTGGCTGAAAATGCATTAAAAGAAAGTGAATCCAGATTGAAAAGTATTCTTTTGGTAGCACCAATCGGAATAGGAGTTGTTAACAATCGGAATTTTGAATATGTCAATGAAAGATTTTGCCAGATCACAGGTTATGAAATAGATGAAATAAAGGGAAAAAGTGCCCGTTTTGTTTATCCTACCGAAGAAGAATTTCTAAAAGTGGGAGTTGAAAAGTATAACCAGATACAAAAAAAAGGAACGGGAACTGTAGAAACCTTATTTAGAAAAAAGGACGGCAGCATCATAAATGTTTTGTTAAGTTCCACCCCAATTAATATTGAAAATCTTTCGCAGGGGGTAACCTTTACCGCTTTAGATATTACTGAAAGAAAAAAAGCAGAATTGGCTTTGAGAGCTAATGAGGAGCGAATGGATCTCTCGATAAAAGGAGCAGGATTAGGTCTTTGGAGTTGGAATATACAAACAGGTGAAACCATTTTTAATGAACGCTGGGCTGAAATTCTGGGATATACACTCAATGAGTTAGAGCCAGTTTCTATTCAAACCTGGAAAAATGTTAGTCATAAGGATGATAGAGAATTATCAGAAAAACTTTTAAAAAAGCACTTTGATGGATTGAGCGAATACTATGAGTGCGAAGTACGAATGAAACATAAATCAGGTAAATGGGTATGGGTGTTGGATAAAGGAAAAGTCTTTGAATGGACTCATGACAAAAAACCTTTAAGAATGGGTGGAACTCATTTAGATATAAGTGAAAGAAAGAAAATAGAAAGTGCATTAAAAACCAGTGAAAAAAACTTAAAGACCTTTTTCAATACCGTTAAAGATTTTTTATGGATACTCAACCTTCGAGGTTATATCATGGATTGCAATCAAACGGTTTTGGATCGTTTAGGTTATCAAATGTCTGAATTGGTTGGGAATTCGGTGCTCGATGTCCATCCGGAAAATGTAAGAACTGAAGCAATAGAAATTCTACAGAAGCTTCTAAAAAATGAAATCAGCATTTGCCACCTACCTATTCAGAAAAAAGATGGCAAACTAATTTTCGTAGAAACCTATATTTCTAAGGGTGAATGGAATGGTCTTCCCGCTATTTTTGGGGTAAGCAAAGATATTTCCGAGCTAAAGTTTTCTGAGGAAAAATTTGCCAAAGTATTTCATACCAACCCCTCCATATCAGCATTGAGTAAATCAGATAGTGGTGAATTTATAGAAGTCAATCAGGCATTTTTGGACAAACTGGGATTCGAAAAACATGAGGTATTAGGTAATGATCGAATAAACCTCAAAATTATGGACATATCTACCAGCAACTATCTGACAGAGAAACTAAAATCAGACAGGTATTTGAGAAACGAGGAAGCCTTTATTTACACAAAAACAGGTAAAGCACTCATCGTTTTACTATCTTCTGAAATTATTGAAATTCAAGATATATTTTACAATTATACAACTGCTGTAGATGTTACTACGCAAAAGAAAGCTGAAAATGAAATTATGAAAAACAATTTCCAATTTGAGGCACTATTGGATGTTGTACAATCTGAATTTATAGAAATTAAGTTTTTGTTGGAAAAAGCCCTAAAACTTGCATTACAATTTTCTGAAAGTAATGCTGGATGTATTATGTTTTATCAGGAAGAAAACCAAAAACTTACATTTCACAATTGGTGTTGCGCCGATGTCTATCAACAAGCCACGAATCCTGATTCGATGACCTATTCATACGAATTGTTTGGTCCTCTGGCAGAATCTATCCGAACAAGAAAACCACATCTGAACAACAATTATAATTTGCTAATTGAACATTGCGATATTTATCCTCTGAACGAAACCGAAATAAAGAACTACCTGACAATTCCAGTTTTTGTAGATAATAAGATCGTGGCATTGATTGGTGTGGCCAATAAAAATGAAGATTATACTTACAATGATACCAAACAATTAAATTTACTGATCGATAGTGTTTGGAAAATTATTCTGAAATTTCAATATCAGCAGGAACTCATCATTGCCAAAATAAAGGCGGAAGAAAGTGATAAGCTAAAATCATCGTTCCTTGCCAATATGAGTCATGAAATTCGTACGCCAATGAATGGAATTATTGGCTTTGCAGAAATGCTTTCCAATGAAGAACTTACAGCAGAGAAAAGAAGTCATTACACAAAAATTATTCGAGATAGTTGTAACCAGTTATTGGTTATTATCAATGATATTCTGGATATTTCTATTCTCGAAACCGGAAATTTGAAACTAAATATCACAGAAGTACACCTGAATAGTTTCATTATGGAATTATTTTCTGATTTTCGATCAAAATCCAATAACAAAAAAATCAATTTGCATACCTACAAAGATCTCAAAGATTCTAACTGTCTTTTAAAAACAGACAAAAATAGATTGCATCAGATATTGAACAATTTAATGAGCAATGCTTATAAATTCACCCTGATGGGGCATATAAAATTTGGATACAAATTAGTGAATGACGAATTGCTATTTTTTGTGGAAGATAGTGGAATAGGAATTTCTCCGGATCATCTGGATAAAATTTTTGAGCCTTTCCGCCAGGAAGAAACAGGCAGTACACGCCAATATGGCGGAACAGGTTTAGGCTTATCTATTTCGAAGAAACTTGTAGAAATTCTGGGAGGCAAAATTTGGGTTGAATCGGAAAAAGGCAAGGGATCAACATTTTATTTTACTATACCCAATAAGCCAGTATTTCATCAGCAAATCCAAAGAATTTCGAATACAGAAAAGAAAAACAAGTTTACTGTTTTAGTTGCCGAGGATGAAGAAATCAATTATCTATATATTGAGGAAGCTTTATCGGGAATGGATTTGAATATAATGCATGCAAAGAATGGCATGGAAGCAGTCGAATTTTGTAAGGAGCATCCGGAAATAAAATTGGTTCTGATGGATATAAAAATGCCTCTGATGAATGGTTATAAAACCACAGAAATGATCAAAGAATTTTGTCCAAATTTGCCAATTGTTGCTCAAACTGCTTTTGCCATGCAGGAAGACAAGGAAAAAATTCTGCGCAGCGGTTTCGATGGTTATTTAGCTAAACCTCTGAAAATAAAAGAAATAATAGAGATTGTTCAGAAATATTTGATTCAAAGATGAGTATTAGGTTTCAGATAGCTCCAATGAGATTGCTCTGCGGGGTGATTAACTTTAAGCTTTGTTAAACAATTAATTCAATAATATACAATCAAATTTGTACTATTACTTATTATCGAAAAATGAACGCTCTGCAATATGTTGTATGCATTAATCATTTTATTTTGAACACGTTATCATTTATTTGTTTAACCAATTTTGTTAATGGTTCTTTTTTAAGTTTACTGATTTTTCGTTCAATTTCTTTTTCATTGAATAATGCCATTAATTGACATCTTACTTGGCTTGGTTTGTATAATGGCTTAGTAATCATATCATTTGTCAATTCAAAACTAAAATTATCACGTATTTTAGATGATGTGATCATAATTCCAACATAACATTCTTCACTTTCGTAAACATCTTCACTCGAAATAATTACTGCTGGATGCAATTTAAAACCATCGGGTAGCGGGAAATTAACCATTACAATATCTCCTTGTTCGTACATAGATGGATATTTAGTTTTTATTCAATCGTTTTATAATATTATCTTTTGTAATTTGTTGTACTCCATTAACCAAATCACCTTCGATTATTTTCAATAAATTTTTGCGAAGTAGCATTAATTCAGTTACTATGTTATCGAAACAACTACGAATTGTTGTATTTCCAAAGTATTGATAATATAGCATTTTTTTTTGGATTTTTGCAAAATCCTGTATAGTTTGATAAACTTTGTTGTAAAATAGATCTAATTCGTTTTCAGACAGTTCTGCAATAATTGTCTTTTGGTTTTCTAAACTATATAGAAAACCTTTTAAAGTAAGAATTAAATCCGCTATTTCGTTTTCGTTTGCAATTTCTAAGTCGCTTGAACCAACGAAATAAATCATTTTATTCTGAATAATCGGTATTTCTTGTGTTAAATACATAGTTTTTTTGTTATAATTATTGTACAAAGATACGATTTTGTTTTGAGTTTTTTCAACTAAATATTCAGTAATATAGTGTCTTGTATATCTATTCCCGTTGAGATAAATGCGGACTCATAATAAGCTCTTTTAGTTGGATTATTTCACTATCTGTGATTAATTGTCATCTACTTGACTGTTTTCATATAAAACAATTGGGTCTTATTCAAATGGATATACCTTTTCATTGCCTTTTTCATCCATTAAAGATACAGAAAAATTATCCCACGACATTGTTCCATTTACAATTTTAACCTTTTGTAATTCTGATTTTTTAAATAGTTTATATTCAGTATCATTCTGTTTTACATTCCATTTATTTAGAAGCACTTCAAAATCAACAAAACGATATTCGTCGTTAGTAAAATGACAAAAAATCTAAAATTTTCTGTTTTATGTATTTCATTAATTCTAACTATTTCACCTTTTTGCCTCATAAGAATGGATTTAATCGTGTAAACTCCTTTTAATTGCATGTTCATATCTTTATCTATGATTACAGGTAACTTAAAAATTTCAGATAATTCCTTCAACCAAAACAATATCTTCAGGTGACAAATTGTAGAGTTTATACACTTTTCTTTCAACTTCTTTTTCATTTTGTAAGATAGAAAGTTGTAAATTATTGATTTTATTTTTCTCTTGTTCAAAGAATTGCATTAAATCGGCTTGGTCATTGAATAAAAGTTTAATTTTTTGTTTTTCAAGTTCTTTAGTAAAATCGCCAAATTTCAAATCAAACCAGTTTTCAAATTTTCTATTCCAGTTTATTTTATTCCAACGACTTTTTATTAATTTTTCGAATTGAGATTTCGCATTTTGCATTTCCTTTGTTTGCTCGATGAGATACTCTGTTTTTTTAGTTAATTCCCTTTTATCAACTTCAGTAATTTCCGGAATCGGAATTTGTTCAAAATACTGGGGTTTTACTTCGATATAACCACCACTTCGAACAACACAAATTGATTTCAGAAAATACCATACGATTTTGGAATTTAAAATTGCTAAAAGGAATTTGTCTGTTGTTGGTAAAATTACGGCAGGAGCATTGATGTAAATTCCTTTTTCGTCAAAGGCAAATTTATTGCTATTCTGCAAGTTTGGGAAAATGATTTTAGGTTTTTCAAATAAATCATAATATGCGCAATTGCGTAATTCCCAGAAAAAATCACCTTTATCAGCGCGTTTTCTTGCCTTTTCTTCGAATTGCAATAAATGATTTATCAACTCAGGAAAATCAGATTTCAAATTTTGAATGGCTTGAATTTCGGTTATATTATTTCCATAAGTTCGGCGAGTCCATTTGCTTGGAAATAAAATAAGTTGTTGCTCGCTTTCCGGAGAATTCCATTTTTGAATATCTTTTCCTTCGAATATAGGCTTAATATGTTCGCTGATGGGATATTTTTTGGATATAATAAAAGCTTCATTCAGTCCTGTTAGAATTCCCCGATAGCATTTACCATAAATAAATGCTTCATTGAGTGCTGTTTTTACTCCATAATAACATTTTCCATAACTTTGTAAAACAGTCGGATGCATTAAAATCCTTTTAATTAATCCATTTCCAAAATTACTCTTAAATGTCCAATTTTTTATATCGAGTTTTGATTGGGTAACTTTAACTGGCAAATGTATTTTAATGTCAATTATATTTGCCTGATTGTTTTTGGGTATCCTTATATAATCAAAAGTATTTGTTTCAATGTTTGCTTGTTTTTTCGAAATGATTATTACCGGATAGGTGGTTGCACCCTCAAAAATTTGCACTTCGGTAAAATCAACATATTTCTCAAAAACAGTTTCATTTTGTAAATATTGACGTAATTCAAAACCTGCAGTTGTTTTATCAAAAGTATTTGAAATGAAACCCAATAGACCCGTATCTTTTTTCAGTATTTTAAAGGATTTTTCGTAGAAAAACGAAAATAAATCGCTTGATGGATTGAACACTATATAATTCTCCTTTAAGTAATTACGAAAAGATCCTAATAATTCAGCGCGGACATAAGGTGGATTACCAATAACCACATCAAAACCGCCCTTATCAATTATTTCAGAAAACTCAATATTCCAGTTAAATGCTTTATTACCAGCATACAATGATTGGTCAATCAGAGAGTTTCCGCATTTAATATTGTTATTCAGATCCGATAATTTACGGTCTTTATGAGCAGTACGAAGCCAGAGAGATAGTTTCGCAATTTCAACACTTTCTTCATTTATGTCAACACCAAAAATATTATTCTCCAAAATACTTTTATCTGTGTCGAACATTCTTATTTGTTCACCTTTTAACAAATTAATCAAATTGTCAATTTGGCGATGTTCATTGATCAGATAATCCAATGCTGCATTTAGAAAAGCACCACTACCGCAGGCCGGATCAATGATTTTTAAGGCAAACAACCAATCTTTATATTCTTGAAATTTTACAAATAGCTCTTTTCCGAGTTTGGTTATTTTTCCTTTTTTCGTATAAGTTTCATCTATTTCAATATCTGCAATTTGTATTTCAATTTGCTTCTCTTTGCAAATTTTGCCAATTGTATTTTCAATAATGTAATTTGTTATATATTTGGGTGTATAAAAAATGCCTTCTTTTTTTCGTTTTGACGTTTTTAAACCTTCAAGGCTTTCGAAACCTTGGAGGTTTCTTTGTATTTCTTCGATTTCATTCAATGAATGTTCGAAAATATGACCTAAAATATTAACATCTAAATCAGTATTAAAATCATAAGCAGAAATTTTCAGGCAATCCGTTTGCAAAACATCATCGTCAATAATTAAATCAGGCTTATCAATAATATCATCTTTCTGGAATAGTCCTCCATTAAATGCAGGATAAACTGTACTTTGGAACGTGTAGCCAACGTTTAGATAGTGAAATGCTTTCTGAAAACGACTAAATAATGAAAAGTATTCATCATTTTGTAACAGATTTTTCCATTTCTGAATTGTATTCGAAATCATGTTAGGGGCAACCAATCCCGTATCTTCAGCAAACCAAATAAAAATAAACCGGTCTAATAGCTTCTGTGTTTTTTTAAACAAAGTAAGTTTATCGTATTGCGGATTGTTTTTGATTAAATTGTTGAAAATCTTGTCCCTGAACTGCTTGTAATCTTTGTAGAATTTTTCGGAAATACTTTCCTCATGAAACTTTGTTTCGTCTTTCATTTTCAAGGGAACATCATTAAAGATGCTTTCTTGGGAAAGTATGAGGTAGAATTTTTTAAATTCAGCAGAGACGTTGCATGCAACAGCAGAGACGTTGCATGCAACAGCAGAGACGTTGCATGCAACAGCAGAGACGTTGCATGCAACGTCTGTACAAGTAGCCATTTCAAACAAATCAAATTCTTCATATTCAGTCGAATTGTCAATGTATAATCGTAAATAATGAAAATTTGATGTGATTACATATCTGCAATCTGGCTGGTTGTTTTTGTAATTAAAAGCTTGATTTTTAATATTTTCAAGATTGAACGTTTTTGCAGATTTTAATTCAATTACACCAATTGCAGAATTATTACGAATAATGGCGCCGTCGGCCTTTTTGCTATCCGTTTGGTTTTTATATTCAGTCGTAAGATTGAAATTTCTGTCTGGTCGTAAAGTATAACCTAAAACCTGAACAAAAATTTCGCGTAGAAATCCTTCTTGGAAATTCTCTTCCTTCAAATGAAGTATATCAAACAAACGAAGTTTGTCGCCATAGAACTTTTGAAACTGTTCAAATGCGGTGTTTACCTTATCATTGTCAAGGTTTTTTAAGTATTTTTTTATTACTGATTTTTGGAATATGGACATAAAATTAATTCTGCGTTTTACGGCTCAAATATAAGTATTTATAATTAAAAATTATTTATTCCATATTCCGGGTTTTTTATTGAAATAGAAAAAAAAGAACAAACCTAAATATAGAACTCCTGAAAAACCCACGCAGTTCTAATATTCTTGATTATTTGTAACTCTTTTATCAAGAAAAAATTTAGAAGAAAAATGCTTTTCAATTTGCATTGTGATCATTTCGAAAAACATGTTTGCGAATAGACTTTGATAAACATCATATACCTTTAAGATCTCTGATATTTTTTATATATCCGAACGCAACCTGGTATAAACGACATTGATTCAAATAGTTAAGAATAAAAAAAGTTGTATCATACTTCAATTGAAGCGATACAACTTTTAATAAATATAAGGTCAAAAATTATAATTTACGTTTAACTTGTGTTTCGTTAAATGCCTCGATAATGTCGCCGACTTTCACGTCATTGAATTTCTCAATATTCAAACCGCAATCCTGACCATTGGCGACTTCTTTTACTTCGTCCTTGAATCTTCTTAGCGATCCTAATACACCCGTAAATACAACAATTCCGTCACGAATTAAACGAATTCTGGAACTTCTTGCAATCTTTCCTTCTTTCACCATACAACCGGCAATATTTCCGACTTTGGTTATTTTGAATATTTCTTTGACTTCAGCGCTTCCTGTAATTTCTTCTTTTATTTCAGGAGAAAGCATTCCTTCAATGGCATCTTTGATTTCGTTTATGGCATCGTAAATGATCGAATATAAACGAATATCAATGCCTTCTTTTTCGGCAAGTCTTCGTGCATTAGCCGAAGGTCTTACCTGGAATCCAATGATAATGGCATTGGATGCGGTTGCAAGCATAACATCGGCTTCGGATATTTGACCAACGCCTTTGTGGATCACATTCAATTGAACCTGATCGGCGCTAAGTTTGCTCAATGAATCGGCAATTGCTTCGATGGATCCGTCCACATCACCTTTTACGATAATATTCAACTCTTTGAAGTTGCCAATCGCAATTCTTCTACCAATTTCGTCGAGCGTAATATGTTTACGTGCTCTGAGGGTTTGTTCTCTTTTTAATTGTTCAAGTTTGAGGGCTTTATCACGGGCATCTTTGTCGTTTTCATAAACTTTGAAATTATCGCCAGCCTGAGGAGCTCCATTCAAACCGAGTATCATTACGGGTTCGGATGGACCTACTTTGGTTATAGGGCCACCACGTTCATTGAACATAGCTCTAACTTTTCCAAATGTGCTTCCTGCTAAAATAATATTACCAATGATCAATGTTCCACTTTCAACCAGAATGGTAGAAATATATCCTTTTCCTTTATCCAAAGAGGATTCAATTACAGTACCCACTGCTCCTTTGTTGGGATTAGCTTTTAGGTCAAGAATTTCAGCTTCAAGAAGTACTTTTTCAAGAAGTTCATCGATATGAAGTCCTTGTTTTGCCGAAATTTCTTGCGACTGGTATTTTCCACCCCAGTCTTCGACAAGGAAATTAAGTTTGGCCAATTCCTCCTTAATTTTTTCAGGATTGGCACCGGGCTTATCAATTTTATTTATTGCAAACACAATAGGAACACCGGCAGCAGTAGCGTGATTAATAGCTTCGATGGTTTGAGGCATCACACTATCATCGGCAGCTACCACAATGATGGCAATATCAGTTACCTTTGCACCTCGAGCACGCATAGCTGTAAAGGCTTCGTGACCAGGTGTATCGAGGAAAGTTATTTTCTTTCCGCTTTTTAAGGTAACGTTATAAGCGCCAATGTGTTGGGTTATTCCACCAGCTTCACCAGCTATTACATTGGTTTCACGGATATTATCCAATAAAGAGGTCTTACCGTGATCCACGTGTCCCATGACTGTAACGATAGGTGGACGAGGAAGAAGATTTTCGGGAAGGTCAATCTCTACAATCTCCTCTTCTTGCGTTTCAATGGAAATGAATTCCACTTTATATCCGAATTCTTCTGCAATTATACTAAGTGATTCTGCATCTAAACGTTGATTAATAGAAACAAATAAACCATAGTTCATGCAAACTTCGATAACCTTGTTAGCCGGAACATCCATCAAACTGGCGAGCTCGGCAACCGATACAAACTCTGTGATTCGCAATATTTGTTTATCAATTTGTTTTTGATCTTCTGCGTCCTGCATTTTCTTTTCAAGCAGTTCACGTTTTACCTTACGGTGTTTAGCTCCTTTGCTTTTTTGCTTTCCAACGGTTAATTTGGCCAGTGTTTCTTTGATTTGTTTTTGTACATCTTCTTCATTGACCTCTTTCTTCACAACCTTCTTCTTCTTCTGATTTTGGTTCTGATTTTGGCTTTGATTCTGATTTGTACCCGTTCTACGCTGATCGTCCTTTTTGGGAGCGTTTTGATTATTTTTGTTTTGATCCTCAGTGCGCTTTTCATCAGTGCCTGTAGTGGTTTGATCCTTTTTGCGTTTTCTCCGCTTTTTCTTCTTTTCTATGCGGCTTTTTTCATTTGATGAAGCTACAGGTTTTTTCTTATTTTCGTCTGGAAGTTCAATTTTACCCACCACGGTAAGACCGCTAAGCTTTGTAATTTGAGTTTTATATACTTCAGAAGCATTAGATTCATCGTCTTTCTGGGTCGTATTTTGATTATCTCCTTGGGGTTTTGAGCTTTTGCTCCCGTGCAAGGATCTTTGAAGATCACGATCTCGATTTTCCTTATCCCTGCGTTCCTGAATTTTTTGTTTTTTGGTTTTTTTCTGTGGACGTGTTTTTTGATTCAATGCATCCAAGTCAATTCTACCAACAACTTTAATTTCGCTTTCCTTGCGCTCAGTAGGAACATTGCTGGCCATATTTTCCTTATTTTTGGAATGAATATTGGCTACGATTTCCCTGATTTCAAGTAATTTTTCTTCTAAATTCTTAACGTCTTCATGAGCATCTTCAATGCTTTCCTTATAAGCATCATGTTCCTTTTGCTCCTTAAGTTTTTCTTTGGTTAATTGCTCATTTTGATCAATTTTCTGATTTTCTTTCTGAATTTCTTTCTGATCAATGGAATCTTCCTGAATAACTTTGTTCTCTATAACTTCTGGAACAACTTCAACAATTTTTTCTTTGATTTCTTCCAAGTGAATAGTGTCAGGTTGTTTTATTATTTCTTCCAAACTTTTTTCTTTCTTTTCGATTTTTTCTTCGAGTGATTTTTGTTCAGGTTCTATGTGGATAGTTTTTTCCTCTGTATGTATCGTAATTTCTTCCGAAAGGGTTTGAATCTTTTCTTGAATTACTTCTGTTTCTTGAACGTTTTTGTTTGAGGTTTTGTTTAAGTTATTCAGGTCTATTTTTCCTATAATTTTAAATTCTTTCTTCTCAATAGGTATTTCTTTTTTCAGGTAGGGAGTCTTTTCAATTTTTTTTGTATGTTCCACCGGGTTATTGTTTGCACTAACGTCCTTTATGTGCAATACAGTTTCTGCCTCATGATGCTCTTCAAATTCTTCTTCTTTTGATTCATCAACGGTAAGTTCTACTTTTTTGTTTTTATTCTTTTGTTGAATAATCTTATCCGATTCCTTTTTAGCAGCGCTATCTGTGCTATACTCTTTTATAAGTAAATCATAATACTCCACTGGAATTTTAGCATTGGGATCGGACTCAATTTTGGCCCCCTTTTTTTTCAAGAAATCAACAATGGTAGAAATTCCCACGTTGAGATCTCTTGCCACCTTATTAAGCCTTATCGTCTTCGATTGCTCCATCGGCTATTTGTTTAGATAAAAAAGATTATTTATTCGAATTCTTTTCTTAATATACTTATGACATCTTTGATGGTTTCTTCCTCTAAATCGGTACGCCTTACCAATTCTTCAAAAGGAATATCCAAAACACTTTTGGCTGTGTCGCACCCTACTGCTTTGAGCTGATCAAGTACCCAAGCATCAATTTCATCTGCAAATTCATCCAAATCAACATCTTCTTCCTCGTCTTCTATAAGATCACGATAAACATCAATTTCATAGCCGGTAAGCTGGCTGGCAAGTTTTATGTTTAATCCACCCTTGCCTATCGCTTTGGATACTTCTTCGGGGTGCAAGTAAACATCGGCTTTTTTCGCAGGCTCATCGATTTTTATAGAGGAGATTTTTGCAGGACTTAATGACCTTTGTATATATAATGAGGTATTGTTCGTAAAATTAATTACATCAATATTTTCATTTTTCAATTCACGAACAATGCCATGAATTCTTGCTCCTTTCATACCAACGCATGCGCCGACGGGATCAATTCTTTCATCATAAGATTCAACTGCAACTTTGGCTCTTTCACCTGCCACCCTTACAATTTTCTTTATAGTAATCAGACCATCAAAAATTTCGGGAACTTCCAGCTCAAACAATCGTTCAAGAAAAACCGGAGCTGTTCGCGAAAGAGTAATCAATGGACTGCTGTTTCGCATTTCAACCCTCACAACAACGGCTCTCAGTGCATCTCCCTTTCGGAAAAAATCAGAGGGAATTTGTTCGGTTTTAGGCAAAATAAGTTCATTCCCTTCATCATCGATAATCAGCGTTTCTTTCTTCCATACCTGATATACTTCACCTGTTACAATATCACCTATTTTGTCTTTGTATTTGTTGAAGATATTGTCTTTTTCAAGCTCTAAGATGCGAGAAGTAAGATTTTGGCGCAAGGACAAAATTGCTCTACGTCCAAATTTTTCCAATTTGACTTCATCGGTTACCTCTTCCCCAACTTCGAAATCCTGATCTATCATTTTGGCTTCTGTCAAGCTGATTTCGGCCGCTACATCATTCAGATTATCATCATCTACGACAATACGATTTCGCCAAATTTCGAAATCACCTTTGTCTATATTGATAATAATATCAAAGTTTTTATCCGTTCCATACTTTTTAATTAACAAACTTCTGAATACATCTTCCAGAACGCTCATCATTGTAGCTCTGTTGATATTATTCAGATCCTTGAATTCCGAAAAAGTTTCTATCAGATTCAAATTTTCCATACGCACATTTTTTTACCGGAGCTTCTGATATTAAAATTTAATAATAAGCTTCGCAGATTTAATTCTGCTATATACAAATTGATGTTTTACTATCTCTTTGACTTTCTTGTTTGTCTCAGGATGTTTTTTCGATTTCATTTCTTCAACTTCAAAACCTTCATCATTCACCAAAACAAGTTTTCCTGAGATTTTTTTCCCTTCGAGAGAAAGAACTTCAATGTTTTTGTTTATGTTTTTTAAATATTGTTCTTTTACTTTAAATGACTGATCAATCCCTGGGGAAGATACTTCGAGAGCAAAGTCTTCTTTTTCCCTATCCAACTGACCTTCAATTAAACGGCTTATTAATACACAATCTTCTATTCGTATTCCTTTTTCTGAGTCTATATATACTTCTATTTTGTTGGAAGATGATACTTTGACTTCAACGAGAAAAAAATTCTTCTCAATGATTGTTTCTTGTATTAAGCTTTTGATAAAATTTACAGAAATCATTCGGATTTCAAATATTTTACAATAAAATAGGGGACAAATGTCCCCTGAAAAAAACTTTCCAAATCGCGGTGCAAAAATAAAGAGAATTATTGAATTACAAAAATGAAATTGAAAGCAATTTTTTTATTTCTATCAATTATTTCATATATTTTTCTATTTATAATGATTTGCATCCTGTGTTCGACTTTTCGATTTTATAGAATTATTGTTGGGAATTTATCGACTTTATTTTACTTTTGCTTTACAATATGCTGATGCATTACAAGAAGCAACTTTGCAGAAATGAAATGTATGATAGAAAAAATTGCCGAAAGCCAAACAATGTTTTTGATTCTTCAAAAATATTGTGTCAATCGGCTCAAAATAAAAAACTGCTTTATGACAAAATTTAAAAGAGTTTTATTGAAATTGAGTGGCGAATCTCTATCGGGAGGAGCTGCTTTTGGAATTGATGAGAAAAGATTAATGGAATATGTATCACAGGTCAAAGAAATTTGCCAACTGAATGTTCAGGTGGGTATTGTTATTGGCGGTGGAAATATTTTTAGGGGTCTTAAAGGTGTAGATCGAGGTTTCGACCGGGTGAAGGGCGACTACATGGGAATGTTGGCCACTACCATCAATTCTCTGGCACTGCAAAGTGGTTTGGAAAGTATTAACCAACCAGCACGGTTATTGACTTCATTCGGAATGGAACCCGTTGGCGAAAGATACTCCGTGGACAAAGCCATGAAAGCTTTTAAAGACGGTGAAGTTGTAATTATTTCGGGAGGTACTGGCAATCCATTTTTTACGACAGATTCGGCTTCGGCTCTGCGAGCGATCGAAATCAAGGCCGATGTTTTGCTAAAGGGAACCCGCGTAGATGGTGTTTATAGCGCAGATCCTGAAAAAGATCCCAATGCACGGAAATTTGACAAAATTACTTTTGATGAAGTAATCGACAGAGAGTTGAATGTGATGGATTTAACAGCATTTACTTTATGCAAAGAAAACAATATGCCGATCATTGTTTTTGACATGAATAAAATTGATAATCTTAAAAAAGTTGTAATAGGCACACAGGTTGGAACCATCGTGAGCTAAAATATTTCTTTTTATCGTTGTAAATAAATTGCTTATCATAAAACTTGAAGAGTCATGAATGAAGATGTTGAAATTTATCTGGAGGATTTAACCGACAAGCTAAATGGAGCTGTAAGTCATCTGGAGAAAGAATTACACAAAATCAGAGCCGGAAAAGCCACACCGGCTATGCTCGATGGAATTGTTGTTGATTATTACGGATCAATGACCCCCTTAAGCCGAATTGCAAACGTGAACTCAACGGATGCAAGAACCTTGGTCATTCAACCATGGGAAAAATCCATGATAGATCCTATTGAAAAGGCTATTCTGAAAGCCAACATTGGTCTAAACCCGGTGAATAATGGAGAACTCATCCGTATCAATGTACCTGCTTTAACGGAAGAAAGAAGAAAGCAATTGGTGAAGCAGATGAAAACGGAGGGTGAAAACGCAAAAATAAGCATTCGCAATGCCCGTAGAGAAACAATTGAAGAAATAAAGAAATTGAAGAAAGATGGTTTACCCGAGGATGAAGCCAAAGAAGCCGAAGAAAAAATTCAAAAAATTCATGATGATTTCATTAAAAAAGTAGATAAAATTCTGGAATTCAAAGAAAGCGAAATCACCACAATTTGATACCTATGTATTGATTAAAAATTTTGTATAGACGATTTCAATTGTTTAATTCAAAATAGTCAAAGTTTTAAATAAGCCTTGAAGGATTTTTCCTTTGAGGCTTCGTTTTTTCAAACTTTTATAAAGTTCAAATCCTACTTTCAGAACTCCTGAAAACCATGTTTAAATATAAGGAGATTATCAATGTCTATTCGCAAACATCACTGTTGCGGGTTTTCGCAATGTTCTTAATTCAAATTGAAAAATATTTTTCTTCTAAATTGTTGCTTGATCTAAAAGTTACAAAAAAACAAGAATCTATTTACTGTCTGTGTTTTTCAGAAATTGTCCAAAATAACGGACAGATTGCTTTGTATCTTTCTGAAACCATTAATTTTTAATAATATACCTTCGTATTATGTAAACAAATGATGCATAGAATTGTAAGAAATTTAAAAAAAATGCAACATAATAGTTTTGGCTATTTTTTGTTTTCTCAAATTAAGTAATTTTTATTAAAGTTGTAATGTCAATTTTAAGTTTCCACCAAGTCCTTTTTGAATAATTTTCATAAGAGTTGAAAGTCTAATATCTGATGCATCATTTTCAATTCGAGATATATATGACTTATTTGTTCCGCATTTTTTAGCTAGTTCTTCTTGGGTCATTCCAAGTCTTACTCGGGCTTCTTCCAGCAAAACTCCAAGTCGGAATGTTTCAAAATCCTGTTCCCACTTTTCACGTTTTTCTGCTCCTCTTTTTCCATACTTTTTGTCCAGAATTTCATCGAGTGTTGTGAAATTCTCATTTTCGGCTTTTTTCATTGTAATATTCCTCCATTATTTTTAGAGCCTTCTGTATTTCTTGTTTTGGTGTTTTTTGGGTTTTTTTTTGAAAAGCATTACCTAAAACAACTAAATTTCCATGATCAAAAAATGAAAATATGCGATAAATATTACTTCCAACCTCCACACGTATTTCATAAAGTCCATTCGTACCCTCCAAATGTTTAAAATATTTTTCAGGGACATTCAGCGTTACTTTTATTAATTTCAATGTCCATTCAATTTTTGATTGAATTTTTTCAGATTGAACTTCATAAAAGTCAAGAAAATATCTTTTATACGCTACTATTTCTCTTTCCAACTCCATTTCACAAAGTTAACTGTTTAGACAACTATCTCCAAATTTTTCTTTGATATTTCTGCTATAATAACGGCATGGGTTTTTCAGAATTGTCCAAAATAATGGACAGATTGCTTTCCATTATTTTTTAATAATATGCCTTCGTATTATGTAAACAAATGATGCATAGAATTGTCAATTATTTCGGTCAACAAGGAATTACGCAATCCATTAGTTACCTCAGCCAGCTCAAGCGGCATACCTTTGATTGAGTAGCCTTGATTTAAAGATTGTAAGAAATTTAGAAAAAATGCAAATTAATAGTTTGCGCAGTTTAAGGAGTTTTAAGATTTCGCAACTAAATTGCACTTTATAAAAGAAGCGTAGATTCAAAAATGATCTTGGGGAAGCTTGCTTCAATTTTGTCATATATACAGCACTTAAATATTCCGAAATTGACTGGCTTTTGAAACAAATTCTTTTGTTTTTACTAATTTCGTAACTAAAATCAAAATGCCATGATTCCAAAAATTTTTCCTAACAGATCTGTCTTCTTCCTAATTCTCATATTGGTATTCTGTTCATTTATTGCGTCGAATCCAATTTTGAAAATCTTTGAAGAAAACCTAAAAGCCTATAATGATCGTTTTCCGCAACAAAAAGTTTTTCTGCAAATAGACAACTGCTTTTACCATTCTGGTGAAAAAATTTGGCTTAAAGCATACGTAACAGACTTCGCAAGTTCAAAAGCTGATACCCTGTCTAAAAATCTCTACGTAGAATTAATTGATTGGCAAAAAAGGAATGTTTCGACAAGACTTCTTCACCTAAAAAACGGAATAGCCTGGGGCGAAATACAACTTTCGGACACTTTGGTTGATGGTCACTATTTACTCCGAGCCTACACGCCTTTGATGCGAAATATTGATCCTAAACTCTATTTCAATACATATATTACAATTCGCAACAACGACCAAAATCGTTTTTATAGAGAGGATTATGCGAATTATAAATGGAACAGAAGAAAAGAAAAAAGAAGCAAACGAAGTCCTATAGAAATTTATCCAGAAGGCGGAGTTTTGCTTTATAATACAAAAAACATTCTTGCTTATAAGATAAACCCGGATTGCCTTTCTGATTCATTTTTTATCATTGATCAGAAAAATCATCCGCATAGTCACCTTAAAAAAGAATTCTTGCATTATGGAAAAATTGAATTTACTCCTCAAAGTGGAAACGAATACTATGTAGCAACAAAAAAAGTGAAAGGTTTTTCAAAGATTCAAAAAATTGAAAACATCCAAAGCAGTTCCATCAACATGATCGTTAATTCTGATGATCAGAATTTCATTTTGGATTTGGGCAGAAATTATAAAAGCGATGATCCTTTTCGGAATGAATTTGCATTGGTTATACAACAAGATGGCAATATTTTGCATTCAAGTTTGATCCAATTTGAAAAGGAATCCATTCAATTAAGTATCAAAAAAAATATTCTCAAATCCGGTTTGTTGCAAGTAAGCGTTTTAACCTTATCGGGACAAACCATGTTGGAAAGGTTAATTTTTAATACTCTTGATTTGTTTTCCAAATCTGAATTGCTTTTTCTTCCGGAAGAAAAAGATAAGGAATTTCAAATGAAATTTGTGGATGATTCTGTTGCCGAATTGTCGGTTTCGATAACGCATATTCACGAAAAAGATTTGTATAAAATACTTTCAGCAAATGTCTATAACCAGACCCAGTGGCGAAGCAATACAGGTGAAAATGCAAATATATTGAGCATGATGTTGAGTGAAGAAATCGTTGATAAGGAAAAGGTGGATATTCTTTGTTTAACCCAAACGAATAAACGCTTTGCATGGAAAGATGTGATTGACAAAAGAATTCCAAAAATCCAATATAAAAATGAAAATGGCATCACCCTGAGTGGCTTCGTAGGAAGGGAATTTCTAAAACTTCCCCTTGCCAATGCAAGTGTAAAGCTTACTGTGATGAATCGATTTAATGATTCCTATACCCGTGTTACGGGAAAAGATGGTTTATTTACTTTTGATGGAATGTATTACGAGGATACAATTCAAGTAAAAGTTGAAGCAAGAAGACCCAAAGGCTCAAAATTATTGTCGCTCGAAGTGTTTGATGATTTTGTTCCAAGCATAGAATTCGAAGAAAATCCGGATATCTTGTTTGAATTGCTTCAAAGTAAAGGAACTTACAGACGTCTGCCTTCAGAAATAAAAAAAGATCCCAACAAGCCCCAATATGATCCACTCCATTCATTTGCAGATCATACCTTTGTGCCTCATGAAGGTACAGTATATACAGACATCTATCAGATGCTTCGTCAAGTTCCAGGGATCATGGTATCAGGAACAAAAATACAGATTCGAGGAATAAATAGCATCTATTCTTCAACAGATCCTTTAGTCCTTGTAGATGGTACTCTTACCGATGTGTCGATTTTGCGATCTATTGAACCCAATGATATCGAAAGAATTGAAGTTTTATCGGGTTCATCTGCTGCGATTTATGGAAGCAGGGGTTCCAATGGAGTTATTGCTGTTTATCTGAAAAGAGGCAGATATATGAAACATGGAGAATTAGAATTTATTACCTTAGGATATCATAAAGCATTAGTTTATAAAACAAACCAAGATGAATCTCAAATAATTTCGGAGGCAAGACCCAAAACTATTTTTTGGAATCCTCATGTAAGATTAAAAAATGGTGACATCTATTTTGCAAAATATGTTCCTAGCCAAAGTGGCGCCAAAACACTAATAATCATTCAGGGAATTACAAACTCTGGTAAATGGTTCTATAAGATGAAACTGATATAGTCACATATTAAAAATGCAGAATTCCAGAAACAAAGCAAACGATTATGTTTAAAAATGCAATAAAATAGTCGGCTTTGTTTCTTGAATAGGTAATTTGGCTCAGCACCCAAGTGAACCACTACAATGCCTACATATTATCCGAAGCATACCACTCACCGTAGGATGTGGCAGTTTCATGAAGTCTCATGCTGTGTAATTCTACATTCTCAGGAAGCAAAGCTCTTATACGATTGGCAAAATCGATCAAAAGGTTTTCGCAGGTAGGTTGGTAAGAAACAATGATTCTTTTCTGAAACATACGGTGTGTTTCCAGAAAACTTTGGTCAAATGCCCTATCATTTACCACAACAGCATGGTCAAATACATCAATAATTTGGGACTTAACAATAATCTTTAAATCGCTAAAATCGATAACCATCCCCTCCTTAATGGCATTGGGATCAGCGATAGGCTCACCAATTACTGTAACAAAAAGCTGGTAGGAATGACCATGTAGATTTTTACATGCACCATCATAATTGAGAAGTGCATGCGCGGTTTCCATTGTAAATTCTTTGGTTATTCTAATTTTTGACATATACTTAAATATTACTACATTCTATACTTTTGAAACGATCAATAATTACTTCCAAAGATTGTTGAATTCCATCGATACTTTTCTTGTCGAGCGCCGACAAAGAAATGCTGGGATAGGCAATGACCCCCTTATCCGTGAATTGATAAAGGATGAGATCGATTTTCCATCCAAAAAAACTGGAAGTAATTTCGAAATTGGCCAAACGATTCATTGGAATTTCGATTGCTTTAGGCTTCCGAAATAGAAAGCGAGCCGGTATGAATCTTATTATAATTTTCTGGTTCTCAATTGTAAAATTGACATAATTGAAATTGAGGAATATCGTCAGCAAAAATAAATTAAGGAATATAATCGCTATTGGTAAAGTATATTTATGACCATCGATGGTTTCAATAAAATACAATCCAAAAAATAAGATTGAAATAAAAAAAGCTGCCGTATTTAGCATGCGAATTTGTTTATATCGTAAAAAGTTTTCTATTACAAATTTTTGATTTGATCTATTTTCAAACATTTTCCCTTAAATTATATGGTTATTTGCTAATTTTTAACTTAAACAGCTTTTTTTTTATTTTGTTTAGCAATATTTTCCCATTTCTAAGGATAAAAAAAATCTTCTCATTGAATAATTACAGGTTTCTTCTTTCCAACTCCAAATTCATTTTCAATTTTTCTATTCGAGCCATTTCGTTTAACGTAGAATTTTCTTCAGCTCTTCGGATTAAGTAGGGAACTAGAGCTTCAACAGTACCTACGGGTAAATATTTACAAACATTATACGATTCAGCGGAAAGAGAATTTGTTATATAATCGGCCATACCATAAAGCTGCGAAAACCAAATTCTGTAATCGTTCCTGGCAAGACCATTAGCTGTCATTAAACTTGTAAGTAATTGTATGCTTTTTTCGTTATGGGTAGCGCAAACCAATGAAACATATTTCAAATTGGTCAAGATTTTTTGCAATGCAGAATCAAAATTCATATCAGTATCAGCCTTATGTTCAAAAACTAATGGGCTTAATGAAAACTCTTTCGCAAATTCCAGTTCCTTTTCCCAGTAAGCTCCCCGAACCAATTTTGCACCAAGGATAAAGCCTGATTCCCTAGCATATTCAATATTTGAAATCAATTTCTGATATGCATTAACTCTATACATTTGGTAAGTATAGAAAATCCAGCAATTTTTATGATTAAACTTTTGCATCAAATCCAAAATATGCTCTTCTATTGAATCCATGAACCAGGACTCTTCACTATCAATCAGGACAGGAACACGAGCTTCTATTGCTGCATTGCAAATCATTTCTAAGCGTGTTGCAAATGATTCTATTTCACACTTTTCGGAGAGAAATAATTCTTTGCGTAAAAAGTAATTTTTCAAGATACTTTTTGAGATTAAAGAAGAAGGTTTTATGGCAAGAAATGCGATAGAAGCACATACTGCTTTGTTTTTTAGCAGATTTAAGCTATTTTCTATAATCTTATAGATTGAATCAGGACTTGCAATTTCTTCACCAGCAAGATCTAAAGCAATATAAATATTATTTAAACGTAAATCCTCGACAAGAAAACGAATATCTTCAACCTTTTTTCCACCACAATATTATTTGAAAATCTGAGTCTTATAGAGCCATTGAATTGGAATATGACTTTTGATAGCAATTTGAAATAAAATTTTACCTAATTTTACCCATGATTTTGATCCGATAAAGCGCAATAAAAACAATTGCTTTTTTAATTGAGCAGTTCTTTTATTTTCATGACCTGTATATTTTTCGAAGGAAATCATTTATCATCAGATTTTCATTGGAAATTCAAAATCTCAGGTTCATATATTTTGGTAAAAATATATCGCCTGAATATTACACAAATATAAAACATTGAAAGTATCATGCAAATAACATCTTTGGGTTCGAAAATAATGGTGACTGATGATTTCAGTAAAGACCTTGAATCTATATTGAAAGACTATAATCCGAATGCCATTTTTGTTTTGGTTGACGAAAATACAAAAGCAAAATGCTGGCCTATCGTAAAAGCAGCTAGGGGCCTTGATAATGCAAAACTTTTGCAACTTATAGGCGGTGAAGAAAACAAATCCATAGAGAATACTGTAAAAATATGGGACTTCCTGAGTAAAAATGGCGCTGATAGAAAATCATTATTTATAAATTTGGGCGGTGGATTGATTGGCGACATGGGTGGATTTGCAGCAGCTTCGTTTAAAAGAGGTATTGATTTTATCAATATTCCAACTACACTATTGGCTCAGGTCGATGCTTCCATTGGTGGAAAATTGGGTATCAATTTTAATCACCTAAAAAATGAAATCGGATTTTTCAAAACACCAAAATTTGTTCTGATCAATTCTGAATTTTTAAAAACCCTTGATTTTGAAAATTTACTTTCGGGTTTTGCCGAAATGATAAAGCATTCCTTGATCTATAGTTTAGATCATTGGAACAAAATTAAACTATTGGATTTACATCAACTTGATTTGACCGCATTCACCAAACTGATTGCAAAATCTATTTTCATCAAAAATGATTTTGTTAAAACAGATTTTACTGAAAATAATATACGCAAAGGGCTAAATTTTGGTCATACTTTTGGACATGCATTCGAAAGCTTGCTTATAGACCAGAAAAGACCAGTCTTGCATGGCAAAGCAGTAGCTTTTGGTATGATTTGTGAACTTTTCCTTTCGCACCGGAAATTGGGATTCGATCAAATGGTTATGACGGATATTGTCAATATTATCAAAAAGCTGTATGGCAAAATTGAATTCAAAGAAAGTGATTTTGAATTTATTCTTGACTTCATGACCCATGATAAGAAAAACCAAAATCAGATGATTAATTTTACTTTGCTGAAAGAAATAGGAACAGTTGAAATCAATAACCATTGTAATTTGAATGAGTTAAAAGAAGCATTCAAATTTTTTGTTGAACTGTAGTACTATAAAACAATGAATTACAATGTAAATCATTCTTCAAAGATAATCAATGCCAATATTGAACTGGCATCCTCAAAAAGTATCAGCAATAGAGTATTGATTATTCAGGCTTTGGCCGAAAAGAAATTCCAAATCGAAAGACTTTCGGAATCCGATGATACGCAAGTGATGCTTTCGGGTCTTTCTGTACAAAATAGCATAACAGATATTGGTCATGCCGGTACAGCAATGCGTTTTCTAACAGCTTATTATGCCACACAAGCAGGAAGTCATATTCTCACCGGGTCGGAGAGAATGAAAGAAAGGCCGATAAAAATATTGGTCAATGCTTTGCGAAGACTTGGAGCACATATTGAATATTTGGAAAAGGATGGATTTGCGCCTCTTCTCATCAAAGGAAAACCCTTAAGTTCCAGCCCACTCGAAATTGATGGAAGTGTAAGTAGTCAATATATAACTGCTCTTTTACTTATATCGCCCTATTTGCCCAACGGGTTGAAAATTAAATTAAAAAACCGCATCATATCTCAGGATTATATAAGTATGACTTTGGAGCTTATGAAATACTTTTGCATCGAATACGACTGGGAAGGATTAGATATTCATGTTTTACCCGGAAAATATAATTCGAGCGGAAAAATTGAGAACTTTCCTGTTGAAGCTGATTGGAGCGGTGCCTCATATTGGTACTCGATTGCTGCTTTGGCAAATGAAGCCACAATTGTTCTCAATGGTTTATTTAAAGAAAGCTTGCAAGGGGATTCTGCTATTCAATGCATTTTCAATGAATTTGGGATTCAAACAATTTTTCAAAACGAAAGAACCATCTTAGAGAAAAAAAGCCCTTCGCCTTTGAGTACTTTTGAATATGATTTTACCAGCCAGCCAGATTTGGCACAAACCGTGATCGTAGCATGCGGAATGCTGCGCCGTCCCTTCGTTTGCAAAGGTTTACATTCATTGCGCATCAAAGAAACAGACAGAATCAAAGCGCTTCAGAATGAATTGGATAAACTCGGCATCAACATCATGGAAAGAGAAGAAGGAACTTTGATTTGGGACGGCATCCAAAAGGAACTTCACCCCGATATTGAGATAAAAACTTATGATGATCATCGCATGGCCATGGCATTTGCGCCTTGTTCACTCAAAGTTCCAGACATAAAAATTCTTGAACCCCAAGTTGTAAGCAAGTCTTATCCAGATTTCTGGGAAGATCTTCGAATTGCTGGATTCGAACTGACTGATTGTTAAGTGCCGAACAGCAATTTGCGCTGTTGCTAATTTTGGTGAAATTTCAAAGATAAAATGCTCGGGTTACAGAAAATGTAACTTTCTTGTACTAAATTTTCATATCGTACAATACCCACCTAAAAAACAATGGTCGCTATATTGCTTGTTGAAAATACATTTAATTTATCAACTTATTGATAATTAATCGTTTTAAAACAAATATAACTGTAGTTTGTCTCGCCTTTTCATATCAATCACTATTTTAGAGATTATTTATTTGGTCTTTTGTTAAACCTGTGAATTCAATTATCTCATCAATTTGTTTATTTTTGGCTTTCATCTGTTTAGCAACTTTTTCCATTCCTTTTTCCATTCCTTTTTCCATTCCTTTTTCCATTCCTTTTTCCATTCCTTTTTCCATTCCTTTTTGTTCAGCACTTTCAATTTTTTGCTTCTCTTGTTCTTGTCTTAGTTTATCTTGTTTTTCGTATGAAAGTTCATCTAAATATTTTTTTTCCTGACTTTCGTAATGTTCTTTTTCTACATCGTTGAAATACATTACTTCAAGTTGTTCCATTGCACTTTTTATGTTTTCATCGTTTGCCAATTCTTTTGGCAAATTATCCCTTGTATATTCATGCGCCTTGTTTATAAAAGTAATCCAACGTTCAAGTGTCGAATGAACATCAGGTAATTCTTTTTTGAATTTTTTTAACTCTATAAATTGTAATTCAAGACCATCGGTTTGTTCGTTAACTTCTTTTGTATCTAAATCACACAATCCAATACGTCTGTGATATTTTTCCTTTCCGTTAGGGTCTTGGAAATAATTGAAATCAATCAAACTTATCACGATAGTTTTTCGTAAATCCTCATAAGTTTGTCCCGATTTTAATTGGGAAGAATAAAGCTTCGCCCAATAAAATAGCAATCTCATTCCGAAAAAATCATAGGGTGCTACTTGTATTTCAATATCATACCATTTTCCTTTTTCGTCTGTTGCTTTTATATCAAGATATGTAATTTTCCCGTTGAAGTAATCAGACGGATTGTATGGATTTTTAAGTTCTAATGTTACAACTTGCTCATCTTTTGGCAATATCGAATTAACCAACGATTTTAAAAGCTGATTATTTCTCTCTGTTCCAAATAGTTTTTTAAAAACTAAATCAATTTTTGGATTTACAATACTCATAATTTTAGGTTTTTACAAAATTAATCATTTTTTCAATTTGTAAATCAAGTTAGTAAAATAATTTATCAATCGTTTTTTTCAATGTGTTCATGTAATAGAGCCTAACCCTACAATCTTGTATTCACCGTTGAGTCAAATAAAATATACTGATCGAAGCAAAGACAGTTGCATGCCATTATGATATCCATGAAAAAACTCAATAGAAAAATCACAAAATTATAGTTTGAGATATTTCATGAATTGTGAACTTTAAGCACCTAAAACTTTCTTGAACATGCAATCACATAATACCTAAAATTGTGATAAAAATATAGGGTTTATCAAAGTCGATTCGCAAACATCAATGTTGCATGGTTTTCGCAATTAACCTAATTCAAATTGAAATTCTTGTTTCTCTTTTCAAAAAAGAATCCACTGATCAGAGAAGAACATTCTTTTTCCAGAATTCCAGCGGTAATGCTGGTTTTTGGGTGCAGAATATTTTGATTCACCAAACGATAGCCTCTTTTGTCGTCGCTGGCTCCAAAAACGATTCGATCTATTTGTGTCCAAAATGCAGCTCCAGCACACATGGTGCAAGGTTCGAGTGTAACATACAATGTACAACCCGTTAGATACTTAGCACCAATTGTTGAGGAAGCAGCAGTAAACGCCTGCATTTCGGCATGAGCCGTAACATCATTCAAGGTTTCTACAAGATTATGACCTTTGGCTACAATTCTGTTCTGAGCCACAATGACAGCACCAACAGGAACCTCGTCCCGTTCATAAGCTTTTTCCGCTTCACGAAGCGCTATTCGCATAAAATATTGATCGTCCATTCTATTTATTTTTTTTCTAAATCGATTCAATCATTGTTCGGTTTTCTTGCATAACCATTTCAATATTGCAGTTTGTTTCGGCGAACTTTATAGCTGCTTCCGACCATGAAACAAAAGTATTGTTATCCATGCTTAAAGCAAAATTCAAAGTATCTATAAATTTTTGTTTATCATTCAATGAAATAGCCCATCCCGCATTTTTATCATTGACACTATTCCAAGGCGTTTGATCACTGATGATGACTGGGCAGCCAAAAGAAAGCGCTTCGATAATAGAATGTCCATAATTTTCATTTAAAGTGGGAAGGAAAAAAAAGTCAAAAGAACGTGATAAATCCTTAAGTTGAAAATTGGGCACTGAGCCTAAATAATTAATCGTAATATTTTTATTCAGTTGATTTATTTTTGACATACATAATTCCCAATACTCAACATTTTCAATAGGACCAATAATGTTATAGGAAATATTTCCTGCATTCATTTCCATTAAAATATCTAAAGCAAAATCCAGATTTTTCTTATGCGTAATTCTGGAAACAAAAAATAGATTTAAAGTACCTGCTTTTTTCTCAATCTTTTGAAATCTATTGAAATCTAAAATAGTAATATCCAATGCATTGAATACTACCGCTTTTTCTCCAAATACGGTTTTGATTTCTTCATTTTCAAATGAACTTGAAGCATGCCAAAAAATATTTTTGTAAATTCCTATTACTTTAGCAAAAGCAATATATGCTTTTTTCTTGAATCCTTTTATCTTCAGAGCTCCTTCCCCCAGCATGCCTCTGGGCGCTAAAAGAATTTTGCCTTTACGAATGCATAATTTTTTAATAATAATAGGAAGAATTGAAAAATAAAATGAAAAAAAGCTATTAAGATAGAGGATGTCAAAATGTTCCTTTTTCATGGTTTTCTTTAAAAATCCAAAATTGAGTTTACTTCTGGAAATATACATGATACGGGTATCGTACTTTAGAATCCATCTGTCAAATTCCAATCCTTCATAATCGGCCTCTTTGCCCCAATCTTTATTTCGGGTCATGATGCTGATATCATACTCATTTTTAAAAAGTTTAGCAATATTGGCAACGGAAGGAATTTGACCACCTGCTTTGTAGCCGGGCAAAAACCAGTCGATCAGAATTAATATTTTTTTTTTCATATTCTTCGTCTGAATTCTCTACAAATCTCATGAGAAAATTTCTACAAAAATGATGGAATTAATTTAAATATTAATCTTTAAAATATTATTTATTTCCTTTATCACTATTTCTGGAACAATTTGCTGCATACATAAATTATTTTCGCAAGCTTTCTTCACACATATTGAGCATTTAAATGTATCCTGACGTATAACTTTGTTTATGTCATTTTCGGGAGGATACCATTTGCCTTTATATTCTCGACAACTAAATATGCTTAGAACGTTAGCATTAACACTATACGCCATGTGCAATGGTCCACTATCATTCGTAATAATTAAACTGCAATTTTTCATCAATTCCATAGATTGCAAAGGTGCAAGCTTTCCACAGAGATTAAAAGTGCCTTTGGCTGGTTTTATACTTTCACAATTTTCAAAATCCTCTGAGCTTCCAAAATAAACAATTGAGAAATTCTGCTTAACCAAATAGTTTGAAATTTCTCGATAGTAATCAAGTTTCCATCTGTTTCTGGGAAACTTTGCACCTATTGCAATTCCTATATTCTTTGATTTATCTTCAATAGTTAATTTCGTGATCAAATCTTTGACATATACTTTATCTTCTTTTCCAATGCCTAATATGTAAGTCGGATTCTCAGTCTGCAATCCATAGGTTTTTAAAATATTCAATAATCTTATTGTTTCATTTTCGAAGTGAAAATATTTTTCCTGAATTTTGGGTAAAAAATAGGTGACGCAAATTTTCCACCCAAAAGCATATTTTACTTTGAGGAACTTTGCAACCAACATATTTCTGATTGCCCTAAAAAGGGGTGTGTCAACTTGCGGTAACTCAATAAACAAATCGTATTTTTCCTTTTTGAGCAATTTGAATAAATGCGAACGTTTGATATCTGAATAATCTACAATTTTATTGATTACAGTAGGATCTATGAGCTTATTTATTGAAACATAATTCTTGCTTCCAGCATTGGTAAGCAGATGAATTTCCGCTTCCGGGAAATTTTTACGAATCGTATCAATGGCAGGTAATGAACAAATGCTATCGCCAATGGAACCCGTTCGAAAAATAAGAAGTTTACGAATTTTTACATCCAATGAAAAGCGATAAAATAGACAAGAACGAAACATCCAGAGAACCAAGTTTCGAAGAAAATAATCCCATTGAACGAATTTGATCAAAAATTTTTCTGGTAACATCATTTCCTTAATACTATATTTACAAAAGATACTGGTGTTACGTCAAACCAACTTTTCCAAAGTTTAAAACTTTGGAAAAGTTCATAACCAAGCGGTTATAATTATTGTGAACCTACAAAACAAATTTGACAGAACACTAGAATCCTTGGCAAGATTCTTAAAAATTCATTAGCAAATTTAGGTTAAGTTTTGGATAATGTAAGAATATTTTCCACACAATGTAATATTATACTCATCAAAAGTATTTTTTGACCTCGTATATTTATTTTGATAGAAATAAAGTTTGAAAACAAGTCCTACGATTTACGGCACAAGATGTGACTTTTCTAAAACATAGCATCAAAAGAAATGCAAGGTAGAATTAATTTTTTTTCAAAATAATGGAACACTATAATTTTTTCCAATCATACCCATCCTTTCTATCTTTGATCTCAAATCCCAAGCGCATTAGCTCGTTTCTTATTTTGTCAGAAGTGGCAAAATCTTTTTTCAATTTGGATTCTTGCCTAAGTTGAAGTAATAGTTCAACCATTTCGGAAATCAATTCATTACTATGTTCGCTTTCAACTTGTTTCAACCCCATGATTTGAAATACAATCGTATCAAAAAGCTTTCTCAGTTCATTTCTGTCATTTGCGGAAATCGTTGCCGTACCATCGTAAATTAGGTTAATTTGTCTTACAGCCTCAAAAATGTGGGATAAAGCAATGGGCGTATTCAAATCATCATTGAGTGCTTCTAAACAGCCTTGATAGATTTCTTTAAAACTAAAACTCGATTCTTCTGATATTTTTAGCTGTTCAATTTTTGAATAGGCATCCATGAGTTTGGTCAAACCCTTTTCGGCAGCAATAAGTGCTTCATTTGAGAAATCCAACTGACTGCGGTAATGAGCCTGCAACATGAAAAATCTAATCGTCATCGGGTGAAAAGATTGGCTAAGCAAGGCATGTTTTCCTTCAAATAATTCTTGCAGTGTGATGAAATTCCCCAAGGCTTTTCCCATTTTTTGACCATTAATCGTAATCATATTGTTATGCATCCAATATTTTACTGATTCTTTTCCATTGGCAGCAACACTTTGTGATAATTCACATTCGTGGTGTGGAAACAAAAGATCCATACCACCGCCATGAATGTCAAAAACTTCGCCCAAATATTTTTTTCCCATAGCAGAGCATTCCATGTGCCATCCAGGGAAGCCATCACTCCAAGGTGACTTCCAACGCATGATATGCTCCGGAGATGCTTTTTTCCATAATGCAAAATCGAGAGGATTGAGTTTTTCCGATTGACCATCTAATTGCCTTGTATTGGTGAGTAAGTCTTCCAGCACTCTTCCTGATAATTTACCGTAAGGATGCTTAGATGCATATTTGTTTATGTCGAAATAAACGGATCCCTTACTTACGTATGCATAACCGTTCTTGATTATTTCTTCTATTAATTCGATCTGATCCATGATATGTCCTGATGCATAGGGTTCTATGCTGGGTTCGAGGACATTCAATAACTGCATGGATTTATGGTAAATATTGGTATATCTTTGAACAATCTCCATAGGTTCCAAATTTTCATTCCGAGCTTTCTTGGCTATTTTGTCTTCACCTTCATCTGCATCAAATTCTAAATGCCCCACATCTGTAATATTTCTTACATAACGAACCCGATAACCCAGAAAGCTTAAATATCGGAATAGTACATCGAAAGCTATAGCGGGACGTGCATGACCCAGATGCGTTTCACCATAAACCGTTGGCCCACAAACATACATGCCCACCACGGGCGAGTGGATAGGTACAAAGCTTTCTTTCTTCCGACTTAGGGTATTATAGACATTCAATGGATGATTCATGTGTTAAAAATATTACGATTTTCTTTATGTTGCATTACTCTGAAATCCGGGTATTGAATTTTACGCAAAAATAATAAAGTCTGATTGAATATATACTTTCCTTAACTGTGTTTTTGAATATTTTTCATTGTTTTTATTTATAAGGAAATTTGATTCCACGTGGAACATATTTACCGGTAAATTTTGAAAAGGACAAAAACAGATTTTTCATGAATTGTTCATTGTTAATTCTTTTCTTCGTATCACCTCACCGACAATTGAGGTAATAAAATTTTAATGCGCCTCAAGCCAATTTTTTCCTGTTTTCAAATCCACAGTCAATGGAACTTTTAATTTCACCACATTTTCCATCTCATATCGAATTATTTTGGATAAAATATCAACTTCTTCCAAAACGGTATCAAAAACCAATTCGTCATGAACCTGCAAAACCAACTTGGATTTTAGTCCTTCTTCATTCAGGCGCTTATGGATATGAACCATGGCCAATTTAATAATATCTGCAGCACTACCTTGAATTGGAGCATTAATTGCATTTCTTTCTGCCATCCCTCTTTTTACTTGATCTTTGGAATTAATATCCCTCAGGAATCTCTTTCTACCACACAATGTTTCTACTACCAAATTTTCCCTTGCCAGACGAATGCATTCATCCATATAAAGTTTTACATTTGGAAAATTTTCAAAATAGCCATCAATGAGCGCTTTGGCTTCGCTTCTCGAAATATTTAAGTTTTCGGCCAATCCAAAAGCCGATATACCGTAAATGATTCCAAAATTTGCCGATTTGGCTTTGTTTCGCATTTCTTTTGTTATCTCTTCGGGTGCGATGTGAAATATTTTTGCTGCTGTTGCCGTATGAATATCTTCATTGCGCAAAAATGCCTCTATCATTGAAGGATCCTGACTGAAATGTGCCATCAAACGGAGTTCTATTTGGGTATAATCTGCGTCTATAAATACACGTCCTTCCACTGAAGGAATAAAGGCTTTGCGTATTTCTCTCCCCTTAGCATCTTTAATCGGAATATTTTGCAAATTAGGATTATTGGAACTCAATCTTCCGGTTGCTACAATTGTTTGATTATACGAAGTGTGCAACCTTCCTGTTGAACTATTGATCAATGCTGGAAGGGCATCAATATAGGTCGATAATAGTTTTTGACTTGTTCTATAATGTAAAATATCATGAATGATAGGATGAAGACCAACCAATTTCTGCAATTCATTTTCCCCCGTAGCGTATTGCTTCGATTTGGAAGTTTTCTTTGCCGATTTAATGATCTTCATTCTTTCAAAAAGGACTTCGCCCAATTGTTTTGGCGATGCAATATTGAAATCAAAACCTGCATGTTTTTTGATACTTTCTTCAAGCATAAGAATTTCTTCTACCAAGGCGCTTCGGTAGGATCTTAGTGATTCTCCATCAAGGCGTATCCCATGAAATTCCATTTCGGCAAGGACGGGAATCAAGGGCATTTCGATTTGAAAAAATAAATCTGAGAGATTATTCTTCTTAATTTCTGGATCTAATATTTCTTTCAATTGCCAAGTAACATCAGCATCTTCGGCTGCATAATCGCATAACAGTTTCATGCTCGTTTTGGCCACCATACGCATGGTTTTTTTCAATTTTCCATCCGTACCGATCAATTCTGTTATCGAAACAGGTTTGTAATTGAGGTAAGTTTTTGAAAGCTCATCCATGTTATGAGGCGATTCCGGGTGAAGCAAATAATGAGCGACCATGGTATCAAAAAAAGGCTCGGAAACCTCGATGCCATATTTCTTTAAAACCAATAAATCAAACTTAACATTTTGACCAATCTTTAGTTTCTCCTTATTTTCAAATACTTCTTTAAAAAGGTTAACGATTGGCAATACTTCTTCCAATTTTTCTGGTACGGGAACAAAATAGGCTTTACCCTTCTGAACACAAAATGACATGCCGACCAAATCAGAGGAATGTACTTCGAGACCCGTTGTTTCGGTATCAAAGCAAAACTCTTTGTTCTGCAACAATAAATCCACCAAGGACAAAATTTCAGACTCTGAGTTTACCAAAATATATTCGTGCTCTACCTGATGAATGCTTTTAAAATTTGAAACATTTTCTTCCGCCGGTATAAGATCATCATCGAACAAACTTTTCTGGTATGGAATCGATGAACTTCCGGAAACTTTGCTTTTGGGAAACTGTTTTTCGAGCATATTTCGAAATTCCAATTCTTCGTAGAGCGGTTTCAGCATATCCCAATCGGGTGTTTTCATGGTCAGTTGTTCTTCATCAAATTCCAGATCGATATCTATCTTGATAGTAATCAATTGTTTTGATAAGAAAATATGATCTTTGGCTTTGATTGCATTGTCTTTATCTTTACCCTTCAGATCATTGAGATTTTCAAACATTTTTTCAACAGATCCATAGGTTTTAATCAATTTTTTAGATTTTACTTCTCCTACCCCTTCAATTCCTTTGATATTGTCCACAGCATCACCCCAGAGAGTAAGTACATCAATAACTTGCAAGGGGTTTTCAATGTCAAATTGTTTTTTAACTTCTTCAACACCCCAAATTTCAGAAGTTTTGGGCTTGTATATTTTAATTTTATCGCTAACTAACTGACAATAATCTTTGTCGGAGGTTACAATCACAACTTCAAAATCTTTTTTTTCTGCTATTTTGGATAAAGAACCGATCACATCATCTGCTTCATAACCTTCCATCTGAAATACCCTGATATTCTTTGCTTTTAAAATTTCTAAAATATAGGGAACAGCGATTTTGATTTCTTCTGGTGTAGGTTGGCGGTTGGCTTTATATGCCGGATACATTTGATGCCTGAAATTAGGACCGGATGGATCAAATACAACTGCAAGATATTCTGGTTTATTGTCTTTTATGGCTAAATCGAGTGAATTGAGAAATCCAAATATGGCCGATGTATTTACTTTTTTAGAGCTGAATCTTGGATTTCGGCTAAAAGCATAATGGGCAGCGAAAACCAACATATAGGCATCTACCAGCAATAATTTTTTTTGAGGATTCATTTTCACAATTTTTTATTAATTCTTCGTAGTCAAAGATAAGAAAACAATAAATATGATTGTCGGGTTCAGATAAAAACCTTCTTTGCTAAGGTGTAAGTTTTTTGACTACTGTTTGATCCTTGCATAAATGCAGCAATTCCTGAATGGTTTTATTAAAAACAGGATGAACAAAATCAGGACAAATTTCGCACAAGGGAGATAGAGCAAACTTCCTTTCAATCAACAAGGGGTGGGGTACAATTAAATGAGTTTTATAAATAATTTGATAATTAAAAAAAAGTATATCAATGTCGATGATTCTGTCGGTGTAATACTTTTTGGTTCTAATTCTGCCAGCGATTTTTTCAATCATCAATGCGGTTTCCAGTGTTTTGTCTGCATCGAGAATTGTTTCTGATATCAAAGCCAAATTGTAAAATGATTGAGAAGATTCAAAACCCCATGCACCAGATTCATAATAATGAGATTTTGCTGAGATAATACCAACTTGCTGGGAAATTTCACTTATTGCATCTGATATGTTTTTTTCTTTATCACCTAAATTGCTACCTAATAAAAATATACACCGATTCATATTCAATATTGATTAATTCGCTGAAAGACTAAAATTATTTTTTCAAATGGGTGATTACCTACTTGGGGTTTTGTAGATTCTGTTTTGGTTCTTTTCCAGAAAGTCTTTCCAATTATTTGATTTACTTGTTGATACAATGCTTTTCATTGCATAAAAATGACATAATGCAACTGCTGCTGCATCAGAAGCATCGTATTTTTCAAAAACCGTCTTTACTTGAAAAATTTGTTGAACCATGATGGAAAGCTGTTCTTTTGATGCACTGCCGTTGCCGGTAATAGCCAATTTTACTTTTCGTGGTGAGTATTCAAAAACAGGTATGGAGCGCGAAAGAGCCAAAGCCATTATGATTCCCTGGCATCGACCCAGTTTGAGCATAGACTGTACGTTTTTACCAAAAAAGGGTGCTTCAATAGCAAGTTCATCGGGTTTGTATTTATCGAAAAGTTTGGATGCACTTTCATAAACAGCCTTTAGTTTTAAATAATGACCTTTATGCTTTCTAAAATCTAAAATCCCAGCATCAATAAGTTCAGGCTTCGAAATTCCTCTGAGAACGCCAAAACCCATAATGGTGGTTCCCGGGTCTATGCCTAAAATTCTTTTTTCGTCCTTCAATTCATCTTCGTTTTTATTTGAGGCAAAAGTAAAAAAAAAAATGAGCCGTTCTCTACGGCTCATTTTTCAAATTGATTGTTGAATACTTTATTGGAAAAACATCAATCGTCCTCTTCCGCAGGAGGCGTTGCCCCAAAATGCAAAAAAGTAAGTGAATTCAATCATTGCCTGAATTGTTAAGGGTGATGTTTTTTTGTATTCGTTGTATTCATTATTTCTTATTCCGGGTATTTTGTATTCATAAAATCCATCCAACATAAAATTCTTTTCATTTACCATCAAATCCTGAAATGAATATACACCCCGAAGACCTACATTTAAAACTAAACGATCGGTTCTAAAAACAGATAGACCTGTTCCAATAACAAAATTGATGTAACTGTTATCAAAATCGGCAGGAGCGGCATCCACAAAGGTTTCGTTTATATCGTTTGTAATTTTAACTTCTTGAATATTGCACATTTGAGGTCCAATTTCAAAATAGCCACCTTTGTCACCCGTAAAATGTACTAAAAATGCAAAATTCATCGAATTCAATTCAATTCTTTTTTTGTAAGTTTCGGTTGGATAGGCAATGGTGAATTCTCCACCGTATTTGTTTTTGGTAACATCGCCAAATACACCCCAGTGATCACCAAAAGTTATACCCAATCGACCACCAAACATGTAAGACGGATAGATCCAGTTGATAGCCACATTCTTATCCGCTGTAATGTTTTCATTGAGTAACATACTTACACCATAACCAGCTTTAGGTGAAATACTTAACCATTTCACATCATCTTTTTTCTTTCTATACTGCGCCATAGACACTGTAAGAGAAAGCAATAAAATAAATAAAAGTAAGACAGATTTCTTCATAGCCATGAATTTAATTATTGAATAATTATTGTTTCAGATTTACAATTATTGTGTATTCTAAAAACGAAAAGTTGAAATTTTTGTTACAAACTATTTAATTATCTTTACAATCGCATAAACTTTGAATTTTGTTGCAAAGATTGGCATAGCCATTCTTTAACAATTCATTCAATGCTTCGATTTCTTCAATAAAAGCTTCCATGCTACGAATATCTTTATTTTGAGGACTTTGTTGACTCAGTTCAAATAGCTTGGTCTTTTGACTTACCAATTGTTTAAAATCATCGTTAAGTAATGCAATATGTGCAGGCATGGGTATAGTATCATAATGAGTTTTGAAATAAGTCAGGCAACAGTTTTCTTTTTTCAAATAATCAAATAGATCATCTCTTGTTGATTTTACCAAAGTTTCATGTTTCTTTAAAACCAATTTCAATTTCTGAGTTTCAATTCTTTCATTGAAACTATTGAAAGCTTCCTGCGCTTTTTCGGCGCAATATCTACAGTAGGATTTGGCTAATTTCGATTTCAATTCTTTTACCTTGATCAGATTCTCATCTGTTACCGGGCAAGTTGAAACAAAATTGAGTTCTTTTTCAAAGACTTCCGTAAATTGATCAGATTCCAACTTTAAGATAAGTTTTTGAATATCCTTATATTCATTACTTTCCGATGCAGTAGATGGCAAAGTTACCGAATACAATCTTCTGAGATATTCTTCGCGCTTATTGGCATCCGTTTTTATGTTGGCGTTATTATCAAATTCATACAAAACATTCACCAGTTCTTTTATATTTTTCAAATTATTATCTCCTTCAAGGTATAATTCAGAATTTGAAATAATCGATTCATAAATAGGCTTGAATTCATTTTTGAATTGGGAATTATTTTGGAACTCTAGCCATCGGTTTTTGTAAGTATTTTTCAAATTTCGGAATTGCTGTAAAATGATAAAAAAGCTCTTCGATAGGTCATCAATGATGTCGTTTTTGTAATTAACTTTGTAATTACTGATGTCCAATTTCAATTGTGAAAATATGAGAAGAAAGTCTTTCAGTTTCATTTCCTGAATAAAAGTTTCCTTGTTCATTAACCCCTTATCAAAGGCATTTTTTGTTTTTTGTTCACGCTGCGAAATGGTTTCGAAATTGATTTCATCGCCGATAACAGGTTCAGTGATATATTTTGATTTATAGTTAACTATCACAATGTAGGGATATTGTGAATAATTCAAAGCGGTTGACAAAAAGCGATTATCTATTGTGCTTCCTTTTATGCTATCTAAGGCGATTTTCAATTGGTTGGTTTGCATCTTGGGTTCTTCAACTCCTGATGGAGCAAATGCATATACCAAAACGGAGTGAAGCCGCTGATTGAAATCTTGACTTTCATATATCCTAATTGTGGAATTGAACTGATATTGACGACCTTTATTATGGCTATCCATAAATTTTCCATATTCACCAACCAATAACATCACAGCCTGTGTTGGGTTGGTGATTTTGGAAATATTCATGAGTTGGGATGAAAGCAGTTCAGCAAAACGGTTTGTTGTTTTATTTGTAATGATTTCACCTGCAATACTTGCATCAATATAATCGTTGTTTCCTGAAAGTGGCAAATTATCAATGATTCTAATAACTTCTGAACTGCTGGTTATTTGAGTGTTGTATTTGCTTTTTGAATCTTTTTGAACTGTAAAATTATATATAGGATAGGTCAACTCATTTCCAAAAATTTGAACATCTTTCAAATTAGCGCTGATCAACAAATTTTGAATTTCAAAATCTGGTTTTTTCTTTTTTTTGATTTCTTCGGCTATAACATCGTTGATGAGCTGTGCAAATTTATTGGGATTGATCAGGTATAAATCTGTCGAAAGGTATTGCCACTCTGTGGTAAACTGATTGTTTACATTATACTTCCATAATGGTATGGTACTGATGCTTACTTGTGAAATGCCTTTTGAAATCAAAAAGGCAAGGATTACGAGGAATAACAATTTCATAGCAATCTATTTTTTAGTTTAGAGGTGACCGTTCATAATATGCAAAAAAATATACGTTTTTGGTGAAATTTATTTCTTTTCATTTCATTTGGCACAAACGCATGTTAAAGAATTAGCATATCACTAATTACCCAGCTAAATTTTAAATTCTTTGACCAAATTTTCATATTCCTTTGATAGGAATTTATTGAAAACAATGAATGAGTAAATATAGTTACCCAAATATACAAAAACCCATATAATCAATAAAAAAATCAGACCAAAAGTTTGATGATCCATTTTTCCCGCAGCCGTATTCCAAACAGACCCGACATTGAGCAAAATCGAAACAGGAATAATGGTGAAGGCCAAGCAAATACCAAACACTTCAAGAAAACAAAGTTTAACTTTAACCATTAACTCATTGGAATTGATTAGCGCTGACACTGATCCAGAAGTCACACCATTGAGAATATTCCAGCCATTGCCTGCAAATCGAAAAATTTGTCCTTTGAATTTTATTTCATTCTCAGTTATGACAATATTTTTTATTCCCGAATTTAAAACTTTAATCCGTATTTTTTCAAAAAGCGCATCTCTGAATTTTTGGGTCTCGCCGCTTGCAAAATATTGTTTTTTACTTTTATAAACGAATGGGAAAATCATGATATTAAAAGTTCGCTATTTTTATTGTTTTTTTTCAAAAATAGCTTAATTTTACAATTGATCCAAATTTTTATAGATTTGAATTATTCAAACATTGTTTCATGCCATAAAACGAAATCTAATTGCCATGTTGTATAAAGGAACGGACATTCTGGAGGTTGCTCACAAAATAGAATTAAGGGGGCAGGCATTTTATAACAAAGCTGCCGAATTGGTGAAAGAAAAAGCAGCCAAAGAACTATTAAAAGACCTGGCTGCAAAGGAAGCTAGCCATGCTGGATTTTTTAAGAATCTTCTGGATCAATTATTGAAAAATCAAATCATTTATCATGATGATAATGAGTATCAAATCATCATTCAGGATTTTGCTCAGAATCATGTTTTTAAAGACAATATTCCCGATGAGAGTTTTTTCACCCAAGAGGATAGTTTGAAGAATATTTTTCAAATGGCCTTGGGTTTTGAAAGAGACACAATTACGCTTTTCCTTGAAGTGGGAAAACATCTGGATGGTATTAATAAAACCACAGTGGATCAAATCATTGAAGAAGAGAAAGAACATATTGCTATCCTTCATGACAGTATGAGGGACTTCAAACTTCTTTAAAGATTTTTATAAAAATAGATCAATAATAGGTATCTGAAGAATTTTCCTGACAACATCAAAAGAAAAACAGGAAAAGCCTTGGCTTTCACATAGCCAAGCAGGAATGCTATTGCATCACCGATAAAAGGTAACCAACAAAAAAACGCCGAATACATTCCACATCGGTTGACGATTTTCAGGCTTCGAGAATTTGTGGTTTTGGATAAGGATGACTTTATTTTTTTTTGCGCTATCCAACCTAAATAATAGGTTGTGATTCCCCCAAACCAATTTCCCAAGCTTGCTACGAACAAGCAGGTGAGGGAATCAAATTTCAGTAAAAGAAATGCCGAAAGTATTGCTTCTGAACTGAGTGGAATTATTGTTGCAGCAAGAAAACACCCTAAAAACAGTCCTATAAAACCTAAATGTATTGTCCATTCCATGCGGGATAGATTATTTGAAATTTATTTACAAATCATATACAATGAAGACCTTTCAAAAAGTCTTGTATCAAAATTCTTTGAGGCATAAAGAAAGTTAATATTTTTTACTCTTGTTTTTTAGGAAAAATGAGAAGATTTTTATACATTTGAAAAAACCATTTTCTTCAAGTATTCCAGCAAGGTTGTGTTGTTAAACAATTAAATTTTAAAACAATGGAAAATCATTTCACAAGAGTTAAAAATTTCCTACAAGACTTAGAATACCAAATAGTCTCTGAAAGTCAGTCCGATGGTATTTTTACCGTTGAAAAAGAATCAAATCTTATCAAAGGTATGGTCATCGATATCGAAGAACCTATTTTGGTATTAGAGCAAATGCTTTTCGAAGTGAAGAGCGACAAACCCGAAATGTATAAAACTCTATTGCAAAAAAACCGCGATATAATTCATGGTGCTTTTGTTTTAGACGAAACAGGCAAAAAGGTTTTGTTCCGTGACACTTTGCAAATCGAAAGCTTAGACTTAAACGAATTAGAGGCTTCGCTAAATTCACTAACTTTGTTATTGACTGAGTTTGGTGAAACAATTATTGCATATTCGAAATAAATTAATTTATTAACAAAATAATTTTCCGGAGGTAAAAAACATGGGAATTTTCAAAAGATTATTCAAAATAGGTGAAGCAAATGTCAATTCTGCCATTGATAATTTGGAAGATCCAATTAAAATGACTGAGCAAGGTATTCGTGACTTGAAGGTTGATTTGGACAAAAGTCTTCAAGCTCTTGCAGAGGTTAAAGCTTTGTTGATCAGAACAAAAAATGAAGCTCAACAAAATAAAGCCAAAGCTCTCGAGTATGAGCAAAAAGCTATCATGCTTGTTCAAAGTGCCAGCAATGGCAAAATTCCTGCCGCCGATGCAGATCGTTTAGCAACCGAAGCTCTGAACAAAAAAGAAGAAGCCGCTCGCGCTGCTGTTACAAGCGATCAACAAGCTGCAAAGCTTGACACACAAGTAAACTCCTTAGAAGCAAATGTAAAAAAATTGAAAAATACGATTACTTCTGCCGAAAATGAATTGAAGACCCTAAAAGCACGTGTAAAAGTAAGTGAAGCTACTAAGAATGTTAACAAACAACTTGCAAATATTGATTCTTCAAGCACCATCAATATGCTTGAAAAAATGAAGGAAAAAGTTGAAAAAGAAGAAGCTTTGGCTGAAGCTTATGGCGACATGGCCGACGGTAACAAAAACCTCGATGAAGAAATTAATTCTGTATTGAGCAATAGCACAGGTTCTGATGCATTGGCTGCATTGAAAGCTAAACTTGGTCAAAATCAATTAACTGGCGATACTCCCCCTGCTCTTACCTAACCATTAGAACATGCTTGCCGGAAACACTTTTTTGTTTCCGGCCATTTTTTTTAATTGCTTTTCACAAATCAATATCATTATGAAGACTAATGGAACTGTTATCATTGTTATAGCAATTGTTATCTTTCTATTACTGCTCTGGCTGATCAAAAAGCTCGCTTTTATTTTCATCATCGCAGTGGTTGGATATTTCATTTATCGTTACATAAAAAATAACAGCAAGAAAAAGAATTGATGTTTTCGCAAAATTCTTTTTGAATTATGAAATTCTCTGATACTTTTGCAGCCTCAAATTTCTTGGGTTGTTAGCTCAGTTGGTTTAGAGCACTACCTTGACAGGGTAGGGGTCACTGGTTCGAATCCAGTACAACCCACAAAAATTCTATTATATTTGCAAACATATTTAAAAACAAGTTTGCAATATGACTCCACAGCTTCTTCTCATCACATTCCTCGTTTATACTATTCTTCTTTTTCTTGTTACCTACATTACCTCTAAAAAAGCGAGCAATCGTTCCTATTTCATTGGAAATAAAAACTCGCCTTGGTTCATCGTGGCTTACGGCATGATTGGGACCTTGCTTTCGGGAGTAACTTTTATGTCGGTTCCCGGGCAGGTGGGTTCCAGAAATTTCGCTTATTTGATGGTTGTTTTTGGCTATTTTGCCGGCTATGCCATTATTGCAAATGTTCTTATTCCATTATACTACAGATTAAATCTTACTTCTATCTATACTTATCTTAAAGTTCGATTCGGTAATTCTTCGTATAAAACGGGTTCGTTCTTTTTCATCCTTTCCCGATCATTGGGGGCTGCTTTCAGAATGTTTTTGGTGATCAATGTTTTGCAGATATTTATTTTTAAACAATGGAATATGCCATTTCCAATCACTGTTTTAATTTTCATTTCCCTTATCATTCTTTATACACTTAAAGGCGGTATAAAAACAATTATCTGGACAGATACATTGCAAACCACTTTTATGCTATTGGCACTGATCATTACAATTTTCATTATTTCCAATCAATTAAATTTGAATCTTTTTGAATTAATTGAAAAAGTTTGGGATAGCCCCAAAAGCAAAATTTTTGTTACAGACTGGCATTCCGAATGGCATTTTCTGAAACAATTTTTGAGCGGTGTGTTTATTGCTATTGTTATGACAGGGTTGGATCAAGAAATGATGCAAAAAAATCTGAGCATCAAAAATGTAAAAAATGCAAAAAAGAATATTTATACCTTTAGTTTCGCCATAGTTATTGTCAATATTATTTTCTTGTTTTTGGGGGCTGCATTATTGATGTATGCAGAAAAATTTTCTGTGCAGATTCCTGCATTGTCCGATGAGCTTTTTCCTGTTATTGCCATCCATCATCTGGGTTGGTTTTCTGGCTTGGTTTTCTTTATTGGACTCATTTCGGCCGCATTCCCAAGTGCAGATGGGGCTCTCACTTCGCTTACTACTTCATTTACTATGGACATTTTAGGATATTCTGGCGAAGGCAATAAGCAAATTCCAATCTATAAAAGAAAAATCATACACATTGCTTTTGCTTTTCTATTGTTTGCTATCATCACAATTTTCCAAAAAATCAATGATAGAGCTATTATCGAAAATATATTTTCGGTCGCCGGTTATACTTATGGACCTCTTTTGGGACTTTATGCATTCGGACTATTCACGAAGAAATCCGTTGTGGATAAATGGGTTCCAATTGTGGCTGTGGTTTCGCCGGTAATTTGTTTTTTTCTTAGCAGGTACTCAAAAGAGTTGTTTTGGGGTTATAAATTTGGATTTGAATTGCTGATTATAAATGGATTGATTACTTTCTTGGGGCTATATCTACTATCTATCAAAAAGAAAAAATCCTGATTATTCCAATTCGATGAAACCCCTGCCAATTTCTACCTTGTATAAATCATATTTAGGATTATCCTGATAAACAATCATATCATAATTTCCTGAGGAAAGTGTCGTTTCCTCTGTGATTTTGATACTTCTTTTTATCAATCGTCGATTCGATGTTATTTCTATTACTTGAGCATAAACAACTCCATTTTTGCTCAATTCCAAAGTTAGCATATCACTTTCTTCCAAATCCCGGGTTAACTTAAAAGCAGCTCTTATTTCTCTAACCTTTTTTGCTTTATTGGTGGTGATCAACTTGCTATTCTGGTCATGACCGTCTCTGTAAGCAATTATTTCGAAATTGATGGCATATAATCCCATCAACTTTTTTTCGTAGTTTTCTATTTTCTTTCTCAGCATAGAATTCGCATTACGCTCTTGTTGCAATAGCATGGAATTCTCCCTGTTTATTCTGTCTATTTCTTGTTTTAAAAGCTCGCTCTCTTTTCTATAAATGTCTATCGAATCCAATACACCAATAATGACTTCTTTGGTTATCCCTGAATTTTTTTGATAGGATATGAGCTTTTGCTCTAAAAATTCCAATGTATCGATGGTTTTCTCAATTCTGCTTTGCAAAGAATCTTCAACCAACTTGTTTTTAAGCATGACCAGATTCTTGATCTTTAAGCTATCGCTGTTGGTTGACACGGAATCTTTAAGGTTAACGATTTCTGTGACTAGGCGAATTCTTTCGCTTCTAAAAAAATAGGTATTATAGAGGATGAAAAAAAACATGACCACCAAAACAACGCCCGCTGCAATCCACACATGAACAATGATCTTTTGTGATTCTTTCATATTGGGGCTTTGAAGGGACATGTTTTCCTCGTTTTGTGATATTTCACTTTTTATTTTCTTCCTAAAATTCAGATACATCAAATATCAATACTTTTCTAATAATTTCTATAGGTTTATAACTATTTTTAATACAAAATATTTTCAAAAATAAAAAATCTTGTATTTAATCCATAGAACACTTCAATTTAAAGGCCAAGTTTTCATTTCACTAAAGAAATTCATAACTCCTGAAAATGGCAAAGCTCCGATTGAGCGGTTTGCTTGAAGATTTGTAAGCATCAGCAGTTCAGATTTTGAAACCCAATTATTCAAGATACACTGGATCATTCTTTAAGAGCATCAAAAAATACTTCTCAAATTTTTCGGGATTTAGAAAAAAAGACCCATTTGCATTCATGGTTTCGCCACAAATGGCAGCGTACTGGAAATGACAATGCTGTGCCATATTATAGTAACATGAAACATGGTAAGGGGCAAAAAAAATCTCCATGATTTTCACAGGATAACCCATAGCAAAGATCATGTTCATGAATGCCGCTCCATGAATACCCACGATAGCCGAAACCGAAGAAAAAACTTCAATCTGCTCATCAAGTGTTAGCAAATCTGTATCAACTTTTTCAAAACCATATTTTTTTGCAATTCCAAAAATTTCTGTTTCATTTTCCAAACGTCTGCTTCGATTAGAGCCGCGTGTAAGAAAGATTTTGTTTTTCCTTAATTTTTTGGGAAGTACATTGAGCCATTTTAAAATGATGTCGTAATGAATTTTTTGATCATTGGCGTTTATAGCATACCAAAGTTCATTCACCCTGATCCACTTATCTTTTTGTACAATCCAAGTGAAAGAATTAAGGAATTCGGATCTTTGCAAGGTCTGCTGAAAAAATGGTTGATTGGCAAGTTTTTCTGAAATTATAATGGGCATATCTTTTTTGCCAGAAGTTTCGATTACCAAATTCAATTGTGCCAATAAATCACTAAAAAAATGATAATAGTTGTATCCACCCCGATGTGCAAAATTGATTGTTACTGCTTCCTTCAATTCGATTTTTGATTTCCGGCGCAAAAAAGGCCAACGATCTGGCAATGGAGTTTTACAGGCATATCCCAGAGAAATAGAATTAATAAGCACAGCTCCTTTTGAATTTATAGCCCAACCATGGATTGGTTCAATCCAAACAGTTTCCTTGTTGCAATAAACCTTTTCAGTAAATTGTCTTCTTTTCCAATTTTCAAGACTATACCATGGCAATAAAAGCTCATCACTTATGCACCCATGATGATCATAAACATCAACAATCTTTTTCGTATAAACTACCTTTAAAAGCTCATATTCGTCACTACACTTGGTTAATGGCCATAAGAGGTTCAATTTATTCTTTATGCGATTTGATAAAGAAGCCATCCAGTTTTTCATACCTGCTTTTCGAATATTGCTAATTATCTACTGTTCTATATTTTCTCCCCTCATTTTTCTAAATCTCTTGCGAGCCTCGATGGAATAAATGCTTCCCGGAAAATTCATCAAAATGAACTTATATTGTTCCTTCGCCTTTTCTTGATCATTAAAAATATTTTCATTCATTTCGGCCAGAAAGAAAAAAGCATCATCGGCTAAAGTTTCCTGAGAAAGTTTTTCACTAATGTGTTCAAGACTTTCTTTGGCTTTCAAAAAATTTGAATTTCGAAAATAAAGAAGATATTTCATAAAGTAAACATCGTCCATCAATGGATTGTAGGCATACTGAGTGGTAAAACTATCTAAAACCCTAAGGGCAAATGAATCTCTTTGTTGATATTTGAGCAAATCGGCTCTCGAATACATTTTTAAAGCTTTATAGTTTGAATCTAATATATCTGTTTTTGCTTCAGAAATTAGTACAGATAAGGACATTGCATCATTTGCGATCAACTTAGAGGTACTGGCTTTCAATATATCTAATTGACTTTGAGCCCAATCTATATCCCCCATAAAATAGGAAAGGCGGGCTTTCCTAAATTTTGCCTCACTCCCAATTGGATTTTCTTTATTAGTATTCTCGATTTGTGCATAGAGGAGAATTGCCTCCCAATATAGGTTTTTAAGCACGTAAATATCGGCCAGACAGATATTAAAATCTGAAACAAGACTTGGCATCATCCCAGGTATTATTAGTGCATTCTCAATGATTTGTATGGCTTCATCATAATGTCCCAAATAAAATGCTTTAATGTTTGCCAGTTCGAGCATCAAGCCCATGATGGTTTGTGTTCTTCCAAATTCAGCAATGGTTGCCTCATAGATTTTGACAATTTCGGCTATTTTTTCTTTTGAATTTACTTTTCCGGCTTTTATGTCTTTATAATAACAGGTCAAAATCCCCAGTCGCGATGAAATGAAATAAGGTGATTCCAAACCTTTTTCGATGATATATTGAAAACAAGCAATACCCGTTTCAATATCTTCGTTCAAAACAGCTAAATTTCCTAATTCATAAATACGCTTTCCATCAGAACGCATTTGCTTATCCAAAGCTTTTTCTTGTATCAGTGCACCTTTAAAATTTTTTGCCTGAGTGTAAAGCCAGATAAGCATTTCGATGTAGGCGGTATTTTTTGGATTGTTTTGAATTTTCTTCAAAATAACATTTTGCAAAATGGGAGCTATGTTTTCATTCATATCATTTTGGACAAAATAATACAAACGACTTTTCACATTTTCCATTTGAGAATAATCTTCATCAATGATCTTTAAATATTCCTCCGACATTTTTGTATAATTTCTTTGAATTGTATAAAGATTCGCTAATTCAAAATGAAAAGTAAACCCGGTTTTCAAGGCACCTTGCATATAAACGGTTTCGGCGTAATCAAACTCGGAACGCGAAATAAAAGCCGAAGCCAACTCATTGATAGCATTATTATTCCATGGCATTTTAGAAATTGCAAGATTATATTGTTCCATGGCTTCCTGATTTTTTCCGGAATTTTTATACAAATAGCCAAGATCCACCATATAAATGAACTTATTTTCTTCCTTTTTTATTTGTTTTTTAACGAGCTTTTCAGCCTCATTGAGCATATTTAGCTCTGAAAGACAGTTCAGATAATAGATAAAATAAGCTCTGGATTTTGTGCTTTCGAAAAGCTTCTCCATGATGGGTAAAGCTTTGTCAAACTCCTTATTTTGGTAATATTGAATAGCCAATTGGGTATCAGAATCACTTACTTGTGCAATGGCACATTTAGAAAATCCAAGATAAATAAAAAAACAAACTCCCATGATGATGATTCTGTTCATAACAAAAATTTTTCGAATACATATAATTAAAACCTAAAAACGATTTGCTTAGTATGGTAAGGATAGAAAAAAAAAATGGTTATCTAAAAAGTTAAGGAAGGTATTTTAAATAATGGTCAATTGTTACAAGAACGAAATAATACATTTGCAATAGACCTTTCAACTGTAAACACCCATTTGATATTTTATTAGACCCTTGAACAGTAAACACTCATTCGGTAAATTTTGTCAGTTTTTATAACAGTTTTTCCATCCCTTTTTAACTCATTATATACAATTTGGCTAAAACTTTAATTCTTTCAATAATTCATGGTCTAATTCAACATAACTCATTATCGGGTCGGGATGATGTAAAGACAAGCCCATTTGTTCTGATGCAGCTCTGCATCCAGCTTTACAATGATTGTATGCCTTACACTCCATACAAAAATGAGGTATTATATTTTTCCATTGTAATACTTGTTGTGAATTAAAAATGCTATCTAAACGATCCTTAAAAATATTTCCGATTATTACTGGCGAATGATTACAAAAACGCATATCTCCCTGGTAATCTATAGTTATTGGCCGCTTGGTTAAATCAAAAGAGCATGAAGTAAACCTTATCCCTCTATAATTTTTGGGATTTAGAACACAAACCGGGGTACATACATTTGAAGTTACTGCCAATTTTAGTGCTTTTGAACTTACGACTATCTCCTTAAAGGCATCATTTAATTCATTTCTCGACATTAATAATTCCTGAATGTTCTTGGTCACTTGCCCGCCAATATTTAAGCGATTTATCATAACTCTGCTTATGCCTATAGAACTAATAAATATCAATGTATCGCTGATATTAATACAATTAGCTTTTGTTAACACCATTACGGCAACAACATTTGCATGCAGGGATAATAAGTCTTTGGTGGTAGCAACTGATTTCTCCCAACTTCCGGGGTGTTGCGTCATATAGTCATGAATATTAGGGTTGTGGGAAAGTATGGGCAGCTCGAATAACGATACACCTAAATCAACCAATTGTTTATATTCAGAAAAAGAAGCGGAAGTGCCGTTGGATATAACTGTAACTAATGCGCCTTTCATTCTTACATAAAGGACTAATTCTAAAAACCGCTCTGCCAATAAGGGTTCTCCACCTGTAAATGATATATGTTTTACATCTGCAATTTTGAATAACCTACTTAAGGTTTTCTTTGCCTTTGCATAATTATTGCAAGTAGAGATTTTTGAATCATTACATTTCCAATGATTGTAACAATACCGACAATGTAGATTGCATAAATTCGTGACTTCAAAACTAATATTGGGTATTTCAATCCTCATTTTTTATTTTAAGTTGATAAGTTGCAACAGGAGAAAGCTGTTCGGATTCTTTCCTATCATAAAGGTTCAAGATGCATTCGCTAATAAGTACGTTACTATCAAGTTCTATAAAAACTTCTTCCGTACTTTCATTAAATGCTCCGTCCAAAGGAATTATACGACCTATTTGCAGTGTGTCAGAATTTAATGTATCTTTAATATTAAATGAAAACTCCTGGCCGCTCCTATCATATAAAATTCCAGTAAGTTTATTCCCCGTCTTTTTATCAATTTGAATAATTCCAGTATTATCAGAATTATCCATGGATATTTGGTTAGGAACATTAGGGTCATAGCAACTGTTACCAACGTTGCAAGACTGATTGATAACAGATGTTAAAGATAATAAAAGAGAACCGATGAGCATTTTTTTCGAAATCCAAAATCGTGCCTTGCCTTTTGTCAGATATACTCCCACAATTACTGTAATAAAGGCAAAGGATAAAACGATTATCAGCAAAGGGGTGATTAAAGCTTTTACTTTCATCTTAAAAAGTATGATAAATATATTATTATTAAATTAACAATTCTTTTAACCCAAACCAAACATATTGCAAGGTATAAATAAAAATGTAGAAATGCAAATAGAGTTTATTGATAACAAAACGATCCTTTGAAATAAAGTTGTATTTGGCTCGTTAATGCATTAAGTACTCTCATCAAACATGATTTCCTCTGAACTACCTACCTTATACAAAGGTTTATCAATAGGCAAAGTGAAATAAAAAGTAGAACCCTCGCCTTCTATACTTTCAACCCAAATTTCACCCCCATTTTTTTCTAAAAATCCTTTCACCAATAATAGACCGATTCCTGCACCCTTATTTTTTTTTCTTGTTTCTGCGAGGTTTTTCATTTGGGGTGTAAAAAGGTTTTTCATTATTTCTTTGGACATTCCTACTCCGGTATCTTTAACCTGAACAATAATTTTGTCTTCTTTGCTTTTTGCCGAAACTTCAACAGTACCACCTTTATCAGTATGTTTTATGGCATTCGAGACTATATTTTGAATAATGGAAATGAGCATTTTGCCATCTGCAAATACGGATGTATCAGCTTCAATTTCGTGATGGAGGTTGATTGCTTTTATGGAAGCATTTTCGTTTAATGTATCAAAAACTTTGTTAATATACTCGGTAAGCTTTATTTTTGTTGGAGAAAATATGTCTGAAGCGTATTTAATTCTTGCCCATTCTACTAAATAGTCCAACATTTCTAATTCATCCGTTGCTGATGTATAAAGTAAGTCAAGCATTTCCTGAGCATCCTCGGACTTCATCTCATGAAAATTTTCTTTCAAAAAATCGGCAGTTCCAATAATAGCAGACAAGGGGCTTCTTAAATCGTGTGAAAGGATGGCCAAAACACTCTCTTTATGCGTATTTAGATCTTCCAATTCTCTGATGTATTTTTGTATTGCATCCTCCGATTGTTTCCTTTCTGTCAAGTCGCGCAAAATTTTCACATAACCCAACATCTCTCCTTCGGAACCAATGAGTGGAAAAATCAACCCATAAGCATAAAATAAACCTTTGTCTTTCTTAATGTGCCATCGATTATCTGTAGCTCTGCCTTCATTCAAGGCGGTATCTATTTCTTTCTTATGAACACCCATATTTAAATCTTCTTCTGTAAATATTATATCGAAAGGCTCTCCAATAACTTCATCTGTTTCATAACCAAATATTTTTGTTGAGCCTGAACTCCAACTGTTTATTTTGAATTCATTATCGATTGTAAAAATTGAATAGTCTTGTAGGCTGTCAATAATTTGGCTATAAAACTCCGCAGTAGGTATATATTTAGTTTTAAGAATCCTTGGATTGGCTTGATTGTTTTCCATTTGATATATTATTAAAGATGAATGCTAAAGGATGTAAGTATAGAATTTATCTTTCACCCCTACTGCCAAAGATACAACAATTTTTGCGAGATGACAAGTAATTTGATGAATATCATTCTGTTTATTGGCTTACAGGCAAAAATTGTATGAATCAACAAATTGCACATCTCATCTGCCCACAAAAAAAGGCAATGACTGCTAAGTTGTTATAAGCATTTTATCTTATTATTATTCAATTAGTTCAATATCTGAATCTGTCAAATCATACAGTTTAAAAACTAAATTATCAATTTGTTTGTCAAGAGATTTTCTCAATTCAATCATCGAATTAATTTGGTTTTTATTTACTGTAAAATACTCCTCTAATTCATCTTGTTGTTTGAAGTTTAGCTCTATTTTAATTTTTTTCAATTCGTTATTGAGTTCAGCAAAACTCAAATTATTGAAATTAGCTAAATTATTAGAAACCTTTTGAATATTGTAATTTGACGAAATTCTATTAATAAGTTTAGCTTTTAATTTTTCAATTACGGAATTATTTTCGATTAATTCATTTACTAAACAGATAAAAATTTGTTGTTCGTCAAAAGGTATTATTTTTATGGGCAATTTTTCTAAATATACTTTTTTAACTTCTGCAAAAAGCTTTCCTTTTTCTTGCGCAATTGATTGATAAATAAACGCAAACAGCTTGCTATTTAACAGAGCCAAAATATAACGCAAAGAAATATTTTCCTGACACCTTCCTATATTGTAAACATTGTTAAGATTAATCCATTTATTTGTATCAATGTGGCAAATAAGTGAATCGGAAGTCTGACGAATAATTATTTTTTCATTATCAAAAAACGGTGCTGAAGTACGTGGTTCAGCTAACCATTCACCATATTTAAGAAACATTTTAGGAATTTGCAGAAAATGATAGCGATGGAAATCTTTTCCATTTATACATCTGATGTATCCTTCACTTACTTGGTTATCGGCAGTAAATATTTTTTGTACAACAATTTGTTCGGTTTGTTGTGGCACTCCTTTGCCACATTGATATGCCTTTATTCCAACAATAATCTGAGCCAATTCACCTAAGGGTGTAGTGTCTTTGTATATTTTTTCAAAATCAAAGTCTTTGTTTCCATTTAAAATATATGTTCCATCTGATTTTACAAAATTAGAAAGTGTTGATAATTGAAATTCTTTATTATTCAAATCATCACTATTTAAACATTTTTTTGTATAAATGGTAAATTTTTCATCAAAAGGTGCTTTTTTTATTACAAATGAAATTGTATCACCTATTTCGGCATCTTCAAAAACTTTATATTGATTCTTGCAAGCACAATAGATATGATTTTCGTTAATAATTTTTCTAATATTTTTGAAATAATATTGATATGTAAATGTATTGGGCGTAATATAGCCCAAAAAACCATTTGATTTCAAAAGCTTTAAACCCTTTTCGTAAAACGACACATAACTGTTTGTTTGGTATTCAAAACTTTTGTAATTATTTGCGATATAGGAAATTTCATCTTCAGTAAAAGTAGCTCCATACGGAGGATTTCCGATAATTACATCAAAACCTCCGTCTTTCATTATTTTTTCAAATTTTAATTTCCAATTAAAAGCTAAGTTTCCCGCAACATCAGAATCTGCAATTAATGAATTTCCTTGTTGTATATTAAAATCAATATCTGCCAAAACTTTCCCTTTTTTTACAGTTTTGAGCCAAAGTGCTAATTTCGTAATTTCAACACTTTCAAAGTTAATGTCCACACCATATAAATTATGACGTAAAATATGTTCTTCTATTTCAAATTCAGGCTTTTCTAAATTTAAAGTTAATTCTTGCTTTAGTTTTGATTTGTATTCAACGGGTGGAATTGGTGGATTTAATAACCTTAATTCCTTTTGAACATTCCGGTACTCAGTTATTAAAAAGTTCAAACATTCAACCAAAAACGCACCGCTACCACAAGCAGGGTCAAGTATTTTAATGGATAATAAACGGTCTAAATAATTGCTCCAAAACAATTTATTTTTCTCTATATGTTCATTTGTTCGCAGCGTTCCTTGTTTTGTTATTTTGATTAAATCATAATCTTTGTCGGTTAATATTGGTAATTCGTTTTCACCAAGTTCCAGTTTTTGTTCTTCTAACCAATTTCCAATAGTTTGATTTACAAGAAATTTTGTAATATTCTCCGGTGTATAAAATATTCCGAATGCCTTTCGCTTTCCATTTTGTTCTCCATTTAAACCTGCTAAGTTATTATATTTCAACAGATTTTGTTTCATCCTTTCAATGTCAGAAATGGATTGTTCAAAAATGTGTCCTAAAATATTAACATTCAAATCTGACCTATAATCATAATCCGACAATTTTAAAATATCAAGTAAAATACTATCTGAAATTTTTAAATTATTCAAGATTAAATCTTCTTCAAATAAACCTCCATTAAGTTTTGTTATTAAGTTATTTCCTAAATCTAAAGTGTAAAATAATTGTTTGAGTGTTGTCCACAAAAAATCATTTGTAAATTTGAATGAAGGGTTTGCAGTTTTAATAACTTCTTGCAATATGGATTTCGGAATTATATTCAAATCAGCGCAAAAGCAAACGAAAATAATTCTATCAAGTAATTTTTGAGTTTTTTCAAGTGAAATTGCAGGTTCAATATTATTATTGGCGATTATATGCTCAAATAATTTTGTACGTAACGAATGATAATTAGCGTAAAATTCCTTTTCAATTTTAGTTTCCTCTTCTAATCGTTCACGATAAAGAATATCAACATAAGATTCTCCTGATTGAAAAAACAATCTATCTTTATGTAATAGAAAAAAGAAACGCTTTAAATGGAAATCATCATTTAAATCCATTAAATTAAAAATCTCGTATCTATCTGATTCTTTATTGTATAAACGAATGGTTTGGATATTTGAAACAATTACCCACTTGCAATTTTCACCAGCTTTACGCGCATACTCAAATGCTTGCGTAACAGGCGATATTTTTTCTAATCTATTTTGAATTCTATCAAGGTCATTTTTAGAATCTTTCAATTCAATTACTGCTCTGATATCTTTCCGGTTTTGCTGAGTAAAAAAACCAAGAATAGCATCAGGTTCTTTCGAATCAATTGAGGATTTGGGAATTAAATTTATTTTTTGCTTATCTATTTCGTATTCATAATCTAAAACTTCTCCGAAAATATCGTTTAGAAAAGTAATATCAATTTGAGTTTCTTTTGAAAAAGAAAGATTTCCAGATTCTATTGCTGTTATCCAACGATTTATTAACTGCTTTTTGTTTGCCAAATCTGGAACAGAATCTATATTGTAAATACGAATTCTATCATTGAAATATCTTGATGAAAAAATTGTCTGTTGCATATTTTGCTATTTTTTCGCAAAGATAAAATTTTTTTCAAAGGTCTATCGTCTGTATTTTACTGCGTATAACAAAAAACCTCTGCTACATAACTAAAATGATCCTACTACATAACTAAAATGATCTTACTACATAACTAAAATGATCCTGCTACATAACTAAAATGATCCTACTACATAACTAAAATGATCCTGCTACATAACTAAATTGTTCCTGCTACATAACTAAAAGATCCTGCTACATAACTAAAATGTTCCTACTACATAACTAAAATGATCCTGCTACATAACTAAAACGTTCCTGCTACATGACAAAAATCCTCTGCTACATGACAAAAATCCTCTACTACATGACAAAAATCCTGTACTACATGACCGGAAATATCCAGCTACATAACAACTTATTCAATAAAAATGCCCCAAGGTGGTATTAAAATAGCGTGATTACAGGACCGTTCGTGATCAGTCCATTAAAGACCTACTTTAATGCAGAGAACCGCTGAGTAACTCTTCGAAGCCATGGTCTGCATGCTTTCTGCGAACTTGCGGTAAAAATAACTTATTTGTAACCTACGGGGAATTTGCTTTTATCTAATCATTTTCAATATCCAGCGCTTTTGTCAAACGAATTTTTAGCTCTTTATAAATATCATTTGAAATAGACCCAAGTTTGCCGGTAAATATAGACTTTTCAAGCACTGAAATTTTAACAAAGTTAATACTTTATCGATTTCTTTTCAATAGCAAGGGGAAAAATTGCTGTATGATAGTCTGCTCTGCTTTGAGGAGTTCTGAATTATTAGGTCATTATATTGTAATAACCACATTGCCTTTTTTGTGACCTTTATCAACATAACGATGCGCCTCTACGATTTGTTCCAGAGGGAAAGTTTTGTCTATTACAGATCTAAATTTTCCTGCCTCGCAAAGTTCTTTTAAAAAGATCAAGTCTTCAACTTTTAATTTAGAACTGCCTGAATAAGCAAGAACGTTTAAATAGATTCCTGTGCTTTTCAAGGATTTTTTTCTTTTTGATGATGCAATTTTTCCCACAGCATCAAAAATAACGTCATATTGATCCTTTCGTTGTGTAAAATCTTCTTTTGTGTAATCGAAGAGATTGTCGGCTCCAATAGATTTCACCATTTCCAGATTCATCGTACTACATACACCTGTAACCTCAGCGCCAAAATACTTGGCTAACTGTACAGCATAAGTACCCACACTACCCGAAGCTCCATAAATCAATACCTTTTGCCCTTTCTTAATATTCGCTTTTTGTAGGTGAAGCAAAGCTGTTAATCCACCATTGGGAATTGGGGCAGCTTCCTCGAAAGTCAAATTATTTGGTTTAATTGCAATAATTCCATTTTGAGGCAAACAACAGTACTCGGCATAAGTACCAAATTCAAAAACCGTAGAAGCAAAAACAGGATCGCCAACTTTAAACAATTTAACATCTTTACCCACAGCTTCAATTTCTCCAGCCAGTTCCATTCCCAGTATTTTTTTTCTTGGTCGCCTGAAGCCCAGCATGATTCGCATCATAGGTTTAAAAAAGAAATCTTTGACTGTTCCTAAACCTGGTTCTAAGCGCCTAATCTTGGTATCTCCTATGTGTACGGTGGTTGCAATAATTTTTACCAATATTTCATGATCTTTAGGAAAAGGTTTTTGTACTTCCTGCATGACAAGAACCTCGGGTGATCCATATTTCGTGCATATAATTGCCTTCATTTTTGCTTGTGTAAAATATTTTATAAGAAACTTAAATCCGCAAATGTTTATTGTATGACCAGAAATTACACGAATTTAAAAAATCCTGCAGATTTTAGCAAATAAGTAAGCGTCCAAAATTAATTGTAAAGCATTACAAAATGATAGGTTGTGCAGAAACCCTCAAGGTTTTTTAAACCATAAGGGTTTTGTTAAACAATTAATTCAAAAATATACAATCAAATTTGTACTATTACTTATATGAAATTATGAAAAAATGCATGATAATAGAATGCGCTGTTTCTGGAGTTCTGAAATTTTTGAAACATAACTAAAAAGAAAATAAGACTATTTTGGAATGGAAAAAACAAGCGCAAGAAATGCCATAAAATCTTCTGAATAAGAAGAAGATGTAATCTTATGGCATTTCTTAAATGAATATTATGATTCTTCGTATTTTCTGGGTCTTCCCGATCTTAATGCATCATTCAAACCTTCCATGCCGAATTTATCCCAACGATCTATCCAATCGCTTATTGTGTCCCGATCGACACTAAAAATGGAAGCGAGTTGTTCGATTTTGTATTTTCTAGAACTTAATAAAATGGCATGGGCTCTTCTGCGAACCTGGAAGCTTGAACTAGTTCTAATCAGTTCATGCAACATCAGTTTTGTATGCCCAGTTAGATTTGTGACGTATTTCATATATCAATCGAGTTTAAAGGTTTAAGTTTAAGGTTTATGTATAAGGTTTTATGAATTCAGCAGATTTTCTTTGTTTTTCTTCACGCTTCCCATCGCACTTTTTGATGGACGACCACTTCGGGCAGAATCATTGAGGCCTTCTATCCCCAATTCTTCCCAACGTCGTAGCCATTCACTAACGGTATCCCGATCCACATCGAAAATGTTGGCCAACTGATCTATTTTGTATTTTTTTGCGCTAAGCAATATGGCATGGGCTCTTTTTCTAACCTTATAGCTTTTACTACTTCGCATAAGGTCAAATAGTCTAATTTTACTATTTGAGTCAAGGTCATTAACAAATTTCATTTCTACTGATTTTGATAGTTTATGATGTAATTGTGTAATATCAAGTATTTTTGTCATTTACATAAACAATAAGCCTTTGTCCAACCCTAATTAAAGTAGAATTTAAATTATTCCATTCCTTTAATTTTGTTACTTGTGTTTTATATTTCATAGCTATTTGTCCAAGATTATCACCAGCTCTTACAGTATAGTAAACTTTGGTAAGGTTTGCAGGATAAAACTCAGCCACAACAGCGTTGTAGGGAACCTTACTTTTAGCCGTAAGTGCATCAATGGAATCTGTCAAAGAAATGCATTTGCACATTTTTTCAGTAGGCATTGTAATCATGTAGCCTTTAGAGCTATAGGGAATATATTTTTTTGTAAATTGTGGATTAAGTTTAGCCAACACCTCAATAGGTACTTTGGTAAGTTCTGCAATAGAATACAAATTCACATTAGCGTCCAATTTTACGGTATCTACCTTGTTAGGCAAATCATAGTAGAAAGGACTCAGATTATGATCTTTATAATGGTTCATCGTATAGACAGCGGCAATGAAAGCAGGAACATAACTGCGGGTTTCTCTTGGAAGATATTTGTAAATATCCCAAAAGGAAGCATCTTTCCCTGCGAGTCGTAGTGCCTTGGTGACATATCCTGGGCCGCAATTGTAAGCAGCAAGCGCCAAAAGCCAATCATGATACATGCCATATAATTCTTTCAGAAATTTTGCAGCAGCCATGGTTGATTCAACGGGATCGCGTCTTTCGTCAACAAATTTATCTACTTTAAGACCATACATTTTTCCAGTTCCTCTGATGAACTGCCAAAGTCCGGCTGCACCAGCACAAGAAGTGGCGGCAGGTTCCACAGCAGATTCTATAACAGTGAGGTATTTAAGTTCCAGTGGCATTTGATTTGCATCCAGAACTTGCTCAAACAAGGGGAAATAGTATTCAGCTTTTCCGAGTATCTTTTCTGTCAAAGCTCTTTTCCGTATGGTATAGAGATCAATAAACATTTTCACATCCTGGTTGAATTCAAGATTCATCACTGTAGGAATATTTTTTATCCTTTCTTCAATGAGCTTATCATCGAAAACAGGCACAAGACTATCGACATTTGCGGCCAAAGCGGATTTGGAAAATCCTGCAATAAAAACAAATGCAAGAAAGAATGTATAAATCAGTGATGTGGGCTTGAATTTTTTCATTTGTGGATATTTTAATTTGTTATTTATACAAGTTCGTAACCGATGCATTCGAAGGGAAGCTTCACAAGCTCCGAGAAAATCTCACCTGTTTCCAGTATATCCTGATCATCGTTTGAATAATACCACTTCACTTGAACATCGCTGCCAATATTTTTCAACTCTTCGAGTTTATGAAGCATTTGAATCATAATTTTTGAAGTAGCTGTACTCAGATAATCAAATTTGAATTCGATGGTCGTTTTTTCCTTCTTTTGGTTGACGTATAACTCCAACCATTCGAGTATAGGTTCATAGAAGGTTTTTACTTCATCAATAATGGATCTACCGGAGATCTTTATCTCATCACGTTCAGAATCCATAATGATTCCGGGTGTGGTTTCAGTTGCTGCAAGGTTAATTGACTTCATAGGTTTACCCTTTTTTTTTCATTAATAAGACCATAAAATTTCTTGATAACTAATAGATATAAGTAAGTAACTCATCATCCCTTTCTCTTGATTCAAAGGAATATGCAAGAGTTATCTCATCCGTTTTGGCTCCGTAAGAATACTTGAGTTTTTTCGGAGTTTTGATTTTTTGTACTTTGGTAATATGATTTGGTATATTGCTTGCAGCCACTGTTTTGGTTATATCTCGCGAAACATAATCAAGTTGGGGATTTTGTTCTTTTGATTTAAGCGGAGAATATGCTACAAACATGCTTCCATCATCGTTCTTTGATTTACTGTAAACCGGGAAGCTATATTCATCTTTTTCGGTTTTGTTTTCACGCAAAGTACTTTTGTATGCTGCGGCATAGTTCTTAAAGGTAGAGGTTTTTCTGGGTTGAATATCTTGAGAGAGATAATTCAAATAGGAAACACTCAACTGACTGTACAACTTATCGAATCCTTCGTATTTGTTCGAAGCATTATCATTGGAATTTCGGTTAACGGCAGATTCAACAAAATTGCATGCCAACTGCCCTTTGGTACTGCTGATGATTTTCTGGGTATAAACATCTTTCCCAACCAAACCATTGGTAACAAATTGGGGTGGATTATAAACAGGGATTGCACTATAGTAAACATTGCTGCCACTTTCCGATTCTATTTTGAAAGTCAGAGAAATTACGTTCGATTCTTTATAGGAAGCTGGAATCACATAGAGATATTTTATTTCAGCCTGATATGCATTTTTTTGGAACTTTGTAGAATATACCGATTTATCGTTCCCACCCTTTATGCTGGGTTCGATACTAAAATTCTGCAAGGGAGTTTTCGAATTTAATTTAATTGAATATTCAATAGTGTCACCTGCCAAGCCGGGTAAATTGCTTTTAGCATAAATGTCAATTTCCGGTAAGCCTCCGTTGAACGAACAACCTATCAAAGTGGAAACAAAAAATAAAACTATGAAATATTTAAAGTAAAATTTCGTCTTCATAATTTCTAAAATTAAATAAGAATATTGTTTATGCCTGTGAATCTCTAAACAAAAATATACAATAAAATAATAACTTTAAGTACCCTAAAACAAAATAGCCGAAAATTTAATTAAACTTTAAAGTATAGCTTTATTCAGATAAATATATCATTAATATTTAACAAATTACAATACATTATCGGAATACTTAATTGATGATACATCTCTTTAGGACAATAAAATTGGGGCTTATAAAAAAATTGATAACTTTTCAGGCTTTAGATAATCGATGTATAAAATTGATTTACAAGTAAATTATAAACTAAAATTGCATATATAATTTGCTTGATTAGAAGAGTACAAAAAAAGAGAGGAAAAAAATTTTATTTATTGGCTTCGATCTTCAAAAGGCAGTCAAATCTGCATAATAAAAAAACCATATTAGCAAACATTCAATTGAAACCAATATAATATTGATCTTAAATGATATAAATACTTATCGGACTGTTAAAAAATATGCCAATATATAGTTATAGTATTATTAATCATTAAATTAGACTCAAATAATCACAAATTAAAGCTTTCAAAAGATAAGTGGTAAATTCTTAAATCGAAAATTAAAAATATAACCAAACTAATTAATATATTATATTGAATACCTACAAGATACAATATTTAACTTGGAATTTATAAGTTCAATTTATGCATTCTCCTATATTTGAGTTATTTACAAAATGAATTATCGGAGAATTAAATTTATCTTACTCATAAATAACATGTTAGTTTCAAAATAACAAAAGATTTATTTGAGAAAAACAGGAATTAATTAAAAATAAACTTTATATAAATTTTATAAATATATATTGGATAGTTGTTTATAAAAAATACAAAATAAGAATCCATACCAAAATTTGGTAAAAAAAAAATTAAAAAAAATAAATTTTTAGGTATTTTAAAATTTCGAATGAATTTAAGGTAATAAACACAATACCAGTATCTTATTCATGGCATTGAAAAATTCATCACCTCAAATTCAATGAATTAAAAGGGGAAAAAACACTACTTTTTGTTCAAAATTTTCGAATAATTTTCAATTTCAGAAAATACTTCGAGTGATTTTAGAATCAGTTGATCGGATTCTAAGCTATTTTGAACCATACCTTTTTCATAATAGTATCTCTTTACTATTTCTTTTTGAATCAAGAGCTTAATCAACTCTTTGTTTTTAGAAAACTCTAGCGCTTTGTTGGGTTCTATTGCTTTTTCAATTTGTGTAATATACTGGTCCAAATTCTTATTAAGATTTTCTTTAATAAGCAAATCCTTAAATTCCTTGAACTTTCGGCAAGTTTCTGAATCCAACTTCATATCATCGCCATTAAGCTTTCGTTCAAAATCATTCAAAACATTCTCTGGTAAGGAATAAGATAATACATCGGCAATGGAATCATTCTTTTTGAAAAATTCATTTCCAAATTTAAAAAATAAATTGCTATATATCAATTCTTTGACAAAATAATTTTGTTCCAAATCATTCACAGATACATCGGGCAAAACTCCGCCTCCATCAAACACTTTCCGACTATTTCTGGTCTTGAACTCGGTTTTTAAAGAATCAGGTACCTTTCCTACACTTCCATCTACATTTCGGTGTGAATAATCTAAAACTTGAATGCATCTGCCGCTTGGAATATAATATTTTGCAGTAGTAACCTTGAATTGAGTATTGTAACTGAGCATCAATGTAATCTGAACCAAACCTTTACCATAAGACTTTTCGCCAACAATCACGGCTCTGTCTAAATCTTGCAAAGCGCCAGAAACAATTTCCGATGCAGATGCCGACATTCTGTCAATCAAAACAATAACAGGAATATTCAAATCGACAGGATTTTCCATTGTAAGAAAATTCTTATTCCAATCATTAATTTTTCCTTTTGTACTTACGATCAACTCCCCCTTAGGAACAAAAAGATTGACCAAAGAAACAGCTTCGACCAATAAACCGCCAGGATTTCCACGTAAATCAAGGACTAAAGATTCAATTTTTTCTTTTTCTTTCAATTCGATAAAAGCCTTTTTTACATCGGCAGCAGCTTTTTCCATAAAATTAGAAAGTTTTATGTAGCCCGTTGATTTACCAACCTTTCCAAAATAAGAAACATTTGCTAATTGAATATTTTGGCGAATCAGGGCAAGAGTTCTTTCAGAGGCTGATTTTAAGTCCATAACTTTGATAGAAACGGCGGTTTTGGGATTTCCTTTAATCAAAATACCAATCTCTTCGGTAGATTTTGAGCGAATATCTTTTCCTTCTACCTCCAAAAGTTCATCGCCTATATGTAGTTTTGCAATATCTGCGGGCGAATTCTGAATAATATCCGCAATAAAAATTTTGCCATCAATTTTTTGGGTTGTGAATCCAAGTCCACCATAATTTCCAGTCGATTGAATTCTGTAGTCTTCTATCTGATTTTCAGAAATTAAAACAGTGTAAGGATCCAAATCCTTGAGCATACGATCCAAGCTGTTTTTAATCATTTTTCCAGGATCAATTTCATCGACATAGTACACGTCGAGTTCCTTCATGAGAGAATAAAAAATATCCAGATTTTTAACGATTTCAAAATCTTTATCATTGCCTTTAAATCCAGTAAGTGAAATAAAACCGAAGAGTACAAAAACAATAGTACCAGCAAATAAAGTCCTAATTTTGGAAAACCCGCTTTTCATATTAATCCGTAGTTAAAATGATTAAACAATTTAAGGAACAGGATCATAGCCATGTCCTCCCCAAGGGTGACATTTCAATAATCTTTTAAAAGTAAGAAACAAGCCATAGAAAATACCATGTTTTTTGAGTGCATGAATACCATATTCAGAACAAGTGGGCGTAAATCTGCAAGCATTAGGCAAGTAAGGAGAAATACTCCATTTGTATATTTTCAAAAGAATAATCAGAGCAAAATTCAGGGGAAAGGTAACAATTTTTAAGCTAAAGATCAAGTAGCCGACAATTCTAATCCTGGCGGTATTTTTCATTGAGTATGGTGATGAGTTCTAAAAATGCTTTCTCAAAAATTTCGAAGCTTTCAACCTTTTTTGAAATATAAACGATTAAAAGCTTGAGATTTTGAGTTTGAATGTTTGAAGGAAATGCATGCTTATTTTTTCTAAATATTTCACGAATCCTTCTTTTTATTTTATTTCTTTTTACTGCTCTTTTAAATATTTTTTTCTTTACAGAAATTGCAATCTGTAAACCACAAATACCCTCAGTCCAAGCATATACACCAAGAAATGGATATGCGGCAATTTTTATTCCTCTATTCAAAAGAACTTCAAATTCCTTTTTTTTTAATATTCTATTGGACTTAGGATACTTCTGATCAATCATTCTATTCTTTTATATCCTTGCCGTTTGTCTTTTTGTTTTGCTTTTGAATAAACATATCGAGTGCCATGGTCATAGAAGGTGCGTTGGGCATAGGAGCTTTTATATCACATCTGAAACCGGCTTCTTTCACGGCCTTTGCAGTTGCGGGTCCAAAAGAGGCAATCTTTATATCATTTTGCTGAAATTCAGGGAAATTCTTGCAAAGCGATTCGATTTCGTAAGGACTATAAAAAACCATAATATCATAATCCAAGTTGCTAATATCGGAAAGATCACTAAACACGGTTTTATAAAAAACAGCCTTGGTATATTCAATCTTTACCTTTTTTAATTTTTTAAAGATGTCCATTTGCTTACTGTTATCAGAAACCGGAACAAGGAACTTTTCATCTTTGTGCTTAATGATTTCATCGAGAAGATCTTCGAACTTAGTTTGGCCGTAAAATATTTTTCTCTTTCTATAAACAATAAATTTTTGCAAATACAAAGCTGTCGATTCAGAAACACAGAAGTATTTCATTGTTTCAGGTACTGTGATTCTCATTTCTTCACAAATCTTGAAAAAATGATCCGCTGCATGTCTGCTCGTGAGAAGGATAGCGGTATGATCAAGAATATTTACCTTATTGGCCCTAAATTCTTTTGCAGAAAGACTTTGAATTTGTATGAAAGGTCTAAATTCAATCTTCACACTATTTTTGTTAGCCAGTTCGATAAAAGGAGATTTATCGTTTTCGGGTTTTGGCTGAGAAACCAAGATTTTTTTCACTTTTGAACTCATACGCTTACAGGGCTATTTTGATAGCTAAATATTTAAAAATAAGAAAATTTGGTAAAATTTCCAGTCCGCAAAGGTATAAAATCATATAGAAAAAAGATACACCTTTATCAATAAAAATTTGCAATCCTCTAAACAATCTTAATAGATAGAACAAGATAATCACTCCAAAACCAATTCTTTCAATGACAATTGGATTAATTACTGAGTATGCAATCAACATGTTAACAATGATTAAGACTACTCCTAGAGCTTTATTGTATAAATAAAAATTTTTTATATAATTCTTTGATAAATCAAAAAATTTTACAACATAGCCAATAAAATTGATGACAAATGTTTTCAAACTATATAATAAAACAAATCCCGCTAAAAGAATTATATAAGTCACAAAATCATTAATATAAAAAATGTTAACCTGGTTTATTTTCAAAACGAGCAATCCAAAAAGAGAAATTTGCATATAGAAATTGAAATTTAGAAGCAAAGAAATATTATTGCTGTAACTGGCTACATTATCGAATGCTTTCTGTGATTCTCTGGAAAAAATTAATGCTCGCTGATAGGTATTAAAAACTTTTTTATTAATGAAACTACCCCATGCAACAATTGAAAGTGAAATAAGAAATAATATAAATATCCATTGTTTACTAACATCAAAATTATGCTTCTCAATGATATTGGGGTAAATATAGGGATCACTTTTATAAACTCTAATGAGTTGTTTTTGATTGGCAAAAGCTGAATCATTGCGCAATGAATCCATTCTTTTCAAGTCTTTTTCTGTCAAATGGCTTTTCAACAAAACCAATTTATCCTTATCTGTCAAATGGATCGTATCTGTATCCCAATTGAATTCATCGGGATTGTAGGGTAATTCATCAACGTTTTTGGAGTGAATAGGAGTATATGGCACAACTTGCTTTGTTGTACTGAAAAACGTTGAATCCTGAAAAACAAGCAAACGATGTTTCATCTATTTTATGAATTGTTCATACATACAAAAATATCAATTGTTTCCTTGTGGAACATTATTTATCCTGAAAATTTTAATAATTTCTGCTAATAAATAAATTAAATTAAATGAGCATTCACTAAATGAATTTATGGAATTATATATCCTAACTGTCAATATTTGAATTTCTCAAGAAAAAATATTACTTTTAAGAATGGAAAAAATCGAAGAAAATTTTTTTTTATGATTTGTATATATAATTATAATTTAATTATATATGTGCTATCATCATAATTAAAAATAGAATAAGAATACTTCAAAGTTAATTAATTCAATAAATTGATATAAATGGCATTTCAAAAATTCTTTCAGGGCTTTAAAAATCAAAACATTTTTTTGATTTTATCCATCATCGTTATTACCAGTATATTCATCTATTTGTTTATTGATAAAAATTTGAATGTAACTAAAGTAAACGATTTTCGGGAAACATACAATAATTCGATAGATATTCAGCATGATATCGAAAAGGAGTTTTGGTTTCTTTCGCACTCATTAAATCAAAGCAGACAATTCTCCGAAGCGCTCACCAAGCTACAATTTTTGAATGACTCATTAAAAAAATTAGGAAACAACGGCTACACGATGAAGGGTAGTATTTCGAGCGAGAAAATAAAACAAATAATAAGTTCCTTGGTTGCTGAAAATAAAAATTTAATCAATCGTATTAAAAATCATAACATAGAGAATGCGAATAGCAATGATTCAAGTTATAGTCCTAACCTTGTTTCAGAAACATTTTTTAGTAGTATTATTCATTCTTCAAAAAAACTTGAACCAATAAAAATTAGTTATTCATCAGAATTTAAATACATTATAAAAGAAAATCAGCTATATTATAACAATAAACACAAGATATTGTTCGTATTAGGTATTACTTTCTTATTTATTACTTTTTTAGTATTCAGCCTTTCCAACAAAAATATAGAAAATACTTACTTTATGGTTAATGAAAAACTTGTAGAATTATCCAATGGCAATATTCCTCCTTTGTTGCAAATAAGTGCCAACAATCAATTTAACTCCACATTAAAAGCGATAAATCTACTAACCAAAGAATTTCATAATATCAAAGAAGTTTTTTACCAAATAAGTATAGGAAACATTCAAACACAGGTAGAAATATTCAGGAACTCAGGCGAACTGGGGCAAGCGTTTGTCGATATGAGGAGCAACATTGAAGAAGTATCCAAAGAACGAGCTTTGCAAAAAGAAGATGAAAATCAACGAAATTGGAGCAATAAAGGGTTGGCTCAATTTGCCGATCTATTGCGCCAGGATGCAAGTAATATCGAAAAGCTCTCCTTCAACATCATCAGCCATCTTGTTAAATACCTTGAAGCAAACCAGGCTGGATTATTCATTTTAAATGATAACGATCCCAAAAATATTTTCATTGAAATGGTAAGTTGCTTTGCTTATGATAGAAGAAAAAGCATGAAAAAACAATATGCCTTGAAAGAATCACTTGTTGGCAGATGCATAGATGAAAACGAAACCATATACTTAACTGAAATACCAAGTGATTACATTGAAATTACTTCAGGTTTGGGCAATTCAAATCCGCGTTGCTTGCTTATAGTACCACTAAAAACTCAAAATCAGACATTAGGTGCAATAGAAATCGCTTCATTTCAATATTTTGAAAAATACCATATAGATTTTGTTGAGAAAATAGGTGAAGACATAGCATCCACGCTGGTGTCGGTGAAAGTAAATGCCAGAACGAAACAACTTCTTATACAGGCTCAAGAAAATGCCGAAGAAATGGCTGCCCAAGAAGAAGAATTGAGACTTAATTTAGAAGAACTCCAATCAACCCAGGAAGAAGCCAATAGAAAAGAAGAAATGGCAATAGGTTTTACTAATTCTGTAGATCAAACCTTCATACGTGCTGATTATGATTTAAATGGTAATTTAATATATGCAAATACAAAATTCTTCGATACTTTTGACTATACCAGCATCGAAATTTTAGGTAAAGATTACCTATACTTTCACGATTCCAATGATAAAGATATTATGCAAAATATTTTCGAAAAAGTTCTTCATGGAGGAAAAGATTTTGAAGGTGTATTGAAATTTAATGCCAACAATGATCAAATCTGGCTTTATGCTTCATATACCCTCCTAAAAGACTTTGGCAATATGGCAAAAAATGTTTTATTTCTGGCCGTCAATGTAAATCCAATTAAAAAACATGAAATAGAACTTGAAAATCATATAGAAAACATGGTTCGCATCAACAAAAAACTAGAACAAGAATTGGATAGAATTAAATTTGAATTTAAAAATTTACAAATAATAAAAGATCAAATAAATAACGATCCTATAATAAACAAAAATATAGACATTTAAGATAAAAACAATTTTCATGGAAAGAATTTCATTAATCAGGTTTCATAATCTCAGTTTGTTTTTTTTAGCTGCTATCCTTTCATCTTGGGTCTACTTAGAATTTTACAAAATTCGCGTGATAGATAGCAACCAAAAAACTGCTCAAAAAGTAGAAAAGATAGGAGAACACATGTCGGAGGTTGGATATTTTCATATAAGTCAATCCTTGCTATTCAATGATTTTTTGACAAATCAAAATACAATCAGTTTGAATAAAGCACAAACCGAAATGAACAAATTGCGAGGTTATGCAGCTTGGACAGACGGCAAATTTAGAAATTGGTTTTCCATTGTTATTGAAAATGTTGATGATACTAAAATTCAAACTCTTACACTCACCATTGATAGTTTGCTAACTTCTCAGTTCAACATTCAGTTGAATGCTTCTGACAATAAATTGGATGAAAACAATGCTCCCAACAAATTAGAATTTGTTATTGAGGAACTAAATAACTCAAACATATTGATTACAAGTAATTTAAATGAATTAAAGAAGCAAATTAAAAACCATTTTGATAAAAAAATTCAATTTGGTCAAAACAGGGTTAATTTACTTTACATAATTAATATTGGTTTTTTATTCCTATTCATATTCGGGATGTATATTCATTACAAATTATTCAAAAAATATTTATTTATACCTCTTTTAAGTATTAATATACAAACATATAAGGTATCGCAAGGCTCACTCAATAACATCACTTTACGCAAAGGCTTTAAGGAGGTTCACAATATTCTCACTAATTTGAAAATTCTCATTGAGAATTTACAAAGCAAGTTTTCCTTTATTCAAGATTTAGCACAAAATAATTTCACAACAGAAATTCAATCGGCCGGAACAGAGGATAAAATATTTTCGTCAATAAGCGAGCTAAAAGAAAATTTGATCAAATCAAGAGATTTAGAAATCAAAAGAAAAAGCGATGATGAGCAAAGAAACTGGATATCGGAAGGTTTAGCAAAATTTGGTGATATATTAAGAAATAATAATTTAGATATAAATAATTTATCCTATTCGATCATTTCCAACTTGGTCAAATACGTACATGCAAATCAAGGAGGAATTTTCCTTCTCAATACGACCGACCCGGAAAATGTTTATGTTGAACAAATATCATGCTTTGCTTATGACAGATATAGAATGAAGCAAAAACAAATAAAACCCGATGAGGGACTAATTTGTAGATGCCTTTTCGAGAAGGAAACTATTCATTTAAAGGAAATTCCAGAAAATTACTTAACAATTACATCAGGATTGGGATACGAAAATCCTAAGAATCTTGTTATTGTACCTATGATAATGAACAACAATGTTCTTGGTGTTATTGAAATTTCTTCCTTTAATTCATTTGAACCCTTTCATATTTCATTTATTGAGCGTCTAGCTGAAAGCATAGCTTCAACCATTTTCAATGTCAGAAATAACCAAAAGACCAATGAATACTTGGTTCTCGCCACCCATAACGCAGAAGAATTTGAAAAAATCCAAAGAGATTCCAAACAAAATATCGCTTCATTGAAAGAAGAAATAAACAACCTTCAACTGAAACTTCAAAATAGTGTTTTCGTAAACGAAACACAAGAGAGAGAAATCAATGATTTGCATAGCAAAGTTCAGGTATTTTCAAACAAATATGATGCAAAGGAGATAATCCTGAAACAATACAAAACAATCATGAATGAAAGCTTTTCTTTTATAGAAACCGATAAACATGGCAAAATCTTACAATTCTCCGAATCCGTTGCAAAAATATTAGGCAATATTCAAACGGATCAATTTTATTATGAGTTTATGAATATCACTGCCTTTGAATTCAAGAAACAAACGGATCAAATCAGGATTTATCATCCGCTTAAAACAGGGAGGATGATTGTTCATAATGATCAGGAGTACGCAGTAAATGAAACGATTTTTGGCTTGTATTACGATGACTATTCCTTCGACAACTTGTTGATAATAATTGATTTTAATGGATCAGAGAAAATTGCGTAACTATTTATAGAAAAAAAATACATAGAAAAATATATTTTAGTTTAATATAAAAGGTTAATAACTAAAACAAAAAAATGCAAGATTCGATCGACATCCCTAAAATATTGGTCGTTGATGATCATAACTCTAATATTTTCATCATAACCGAAATGTTGTCCAAACTGGATATTGAAATTGTTCCGGCAAATTCAGGATTGGAAGCCATTGAGCAAATAAAAAAGCATGAATTTGCTTTAATTCTAATGGATATTCAAATGCCCAATATGGACGGTTTTCAAACTTTGCAAGCGATAAAAAAAGGGAAAAAAGAATTGGATGTCCCAGTAATATTAATTACCGCCATTTTCTATGATGATCAGTATTATAAAAAAGCCATTTCAGCAGGAGCAGTCGATTTTATACTTAAACCAGTTCAAGAAGAAGTCCTTTCTGGAAAAGTAAAAGTATTTGTGAAACTTTATGAACAAAAGAAAAAGCTCCAAAATGTAAACAAAGAGCTCGAAAATACATTAGAAGAAAAAAGAAAATTCGAAATAGAATTAGAACGAAAGAACAATTTTCTTAACTCAATCATCTATTCACTCCCCTTCCCTATTCTTGTGATAGACAGTTCAACAAAGGAAACTATCTACTCTAATGATACAAGTATTCCAAGTGGAATAACGCAAAAATGCTATGAATCGGATAGAATTTGCTTAAGTTCATGTACTAAAAATCAATGCCACTTAAAAAATGTAATAAAAAATGAACTTCCATTCCAAGAAGAATTATGCATCACAACAAAGGACGCAGAAAAGCATTATGAACATTTTTTATATCCTATAAGAAATAAAGACAACAAAGTGAGTGCTATTATAGAATACTTTCTTGATATAACAGACCGAAAACTATTCGAAAACCAATTAGAGAAAGATAAATTCTACTTGGAAGATATCATCATGGAAAGGACGATAGATCTAGTTAAAGCAAAAGAGAAAGCAGAAGAATCCGATAAGCTCAAAACCAGCTTTCTGAAAAATATATCCCATGAGCTTCGCACACCATTAAATGCAATCATTGGATTTACATACATGATTTCTGCAGGTCAGGTAAGCGTGCAGGAACAGCGCGAAATGACGGTTAATATAGAAGAAAATGTAGATAGCTTGTTAAATCTGATTGATGATATTATAGAAATAGCAAAGATAGAAGCGGGTGAAGTAGAATTATCGCCCAGGAGTTTTACTTTATTTAAATTACTGCTTCAACAGCTCAATAAATTCTCACACAACAACAGACACATTACAGAAAAGCGATTAGATTTTCGTTTACATGTAATGGAAGAAATTCAAGACTTTGAGGTTAATACGGATTATGATAAACTTTTCAAAGTAGTTGATATTCTATTAAAGAATGCATTTAAATTTACAGAAAATGGTCATGTTTCTTTTGGTTTTCATTACTATCATGATTATTATGAAATATTTGTAGAAGATACAGGAATAGGCATTCCAGAAGAAATGTTGGATAAAATATTTGACCGATTTAGAAAAGTAGAAGCCAATAATACAAAGTTCTACCGAGGAGCAGGATTAGGGCTTACAATTTGCAAAAAGCTTGTAGAAATGTTAGGGGGAAAAATTGAAGTCAGATCAACGATGGCCGAGGGAAGTACATTTTATTTGAGATTTAATCATAAGCCGATATCTTAAAAAAAAGTCATTACGTCAAATCACAAGGTAAATAAAAAAATCAGTTGCGTTTTTTTGACTATACCAAAATGTTTTGTATAAAACTATAGCGTCCATTTTTAAAAATGTATTTACATCAGAGTTCACAGAGGTGACTCAGAGAGCCACATAGTTTAACCTTATGAATTAATTCTCTGCATATCTCTGTTGTAAAAAACACTGTTTATATATAGACTCAGCTCATCATTATTTAGAAAAATTTGGATGTTAAGAATTTGAAAATATTTCCATCGTTATGTTTTCGAATAGAGTTTGATAAACTGCTGAGAATTAAACATAACTTTAGGATTTCTGAATATTGTAAAGAGGAATTAGGACATTTATGAAATACTATAATTTATCTTGCGTATTCTTAAAATAATCAATTAAAATTTTACTTCTCTTTTTACCAATAATCTCTTCCAATTCACTTAAACTATATTTACGAATATTTTCAATTGAAGAAAATTTGTTATAAAGCGCAGCAACAGACTTTTCTCCCAAGCCTTTAACCTGATCCAATTCACTTCGAATTAAACTTTTTCCTCTTTTCAAACGATGAAAATTGATTCCAAATCGGTGTGCTTCATTGCGAATTTTTTGAATTAAACGCATACTCGAAGACATTTTTTCCAAATACAAGGGTACGCTATCGCTAGGAAAATAGATTTCCTCCAATCTTTTTGCTATACCAATGATAGCGATTGAACCATACAAATTCAATTCCTCAAGAATTTCGACAGCTGCACTCAATTGTCCCTTTCCTCCATCCACAATAATTAGTTGGGGTAAAGGTAAATTTTCATTCAATAAACGTGTATATCTTCTCCGAACCACTTCCTTCATGCTGGCAAAATCATCGATTCCTTCAACGGTCTTAATATTATAATGCCTGTATTCTCTTTTCAATGGTCTCCCCTTTTTGAAAACAACACAGGAAGAAACGGGATTTGTTCCCATCAAATTAGAATTATCAAAACATTCGATATGATTTGGCAACTGTTTTAGCCTAAGTTCTACTTGCAATTTTTCTAATACACTAATCCCTTTCTTTCCAAATTCTTCATTATTCTTGGTTTTTAATAAAGATTGAAGCTTATAATAACGTAGATTTCTTTCTGCCATTTCTAACAATTGCAGCTTTTCACCTCGTTTAGGAACCATAAATTTTGCATTGGGAATGTCGAATTCTATATCAAAGGGAATAATAATTTCCTTTGAATGATCTCCAAATAAGTTTCGAATTTCTACAATGGCAAAAGCAAGAATATCTTCCTTTGTTTCCTCTATCCGATTGATTAATTCTATCGTATGCAGATGCGAAACAGAACCGTTAATGATTCGCATAAAACTTATATATACCCTATTTTTTTCCTGATTGTAACAAAAAACATCAATGTTGTGCAATTCTGGATTCACAACCTGAGATTTAGCTTGAATTCGCTCAAGGAGTAAAACATTCTCCTTTGTTTCATTTGCCTTTTCAAATTCTAACTGACTGGCAAAGTCCAACATTTTTTGCTTAAGTTTTTCAATGATAGACTTAATATTTGATTTAAGAATTTGCTTTATTTCATCAATATATCTCTGATATTCACCTTCAGTAATCAGTCCCACACAGGGAGCTTTACAATTACCAATATGATACTCCAGACAAACTTTGAATCTACCTTTTTCTATATTGGATTTACTCAGATTGTGAATACAAGTACGTAAAGCATAGTGAGTCTTAAAAAAATCCATAACAATTCTTAGTGCTCTCCCCGAAGTATAGGGACCAAAATACAGTGATTTATCCTGAATATATCTTCTTGTTTTAATCACCCGAGGGAAAGCCTCACTCTTTATACAAATCCAAGGATAGGTTTTATCATCTTTAAGCAAGACATTGTAGCGAGGTTTTATCTTCTTTATTAGTGTATTTTCAAGCAATAATGCTTCAGATTCCGATGAAACCATGATCACCTGAATATCCGCAATTTTCTTTACCATGATTGCAGTTTTTCCGCTCACGTGTTTGTTCGAAAAATAACTAATAACTCGTTTTCGAAGATCTTTAGCTTTGCCCACATAAATAACCTTGCCTAAGGCATTCAAAAACTGATATACACCAGGAGAATTAGGCAATGATGAAAGGGTTTCCTGTAAATTCATAAGAGTAAAAATTGTTCCACGTGGAACATAATTATTTAATTAAACTACAAGTACTTACAAGCAATTGTTTAAAATAATAATTTAATACTTCAAACAGCAAAAATCAAGGTTTAATAACCAACTTTTCATTGAAATTCAATAGTATAAATATAAATTAAAACCTAAAAAATCCTTAATTGTTTAGCAGAATACCTAAAACAAACAGATGTCGTTATCAACAGATGAAACAAAATATAAATACACTATTGACCAACTAAATTCTACAAAAATATTAGATTCAGAACTCCTGCATTTATCTTAAAATTCAGGAGTTTATTCAAATCAATTCGCAAACCTAACTTATTTATGGAATGACTAATTTATCATTATTCAATTATTATTATTCATAATCGAAATATTTCTAATGTTTTATACCTATTTATCTTTGTCCTTTTGTATTTAAACAAAAGAACAAAAAATTCAAAAATATAAAATCAGCAAGGTTTTGGAGAATTGTCCAAAATAACTGGCAGATTGCTTATTTCCTATTTGAAAGATTCGCTTTAGAATAAAAACGGATAATTTTCTTATAACGCTAAGTTTTTAGATAATTCAAGGATTTCAGTCAACAAGGAATTCTCAAATCAATCATACTTTATTTATGAGATTAAATGAATAGTAGAACAAAAACTATCATTTTGTAGACTATTAAACATTTATGTAAATAGGATGAAAACAATACTTACAAAATACTTAAAGTAACAATTGAAGCATTACACACAACAAACAACATATCAATACCTTAACAATGTTCCACGTGGAACATTATCGACCAATAAAAACCATTAACACACTAATGTCCGCTGGACTAACCCCCGGTATTCTTGATGCTTGCCCTAAAGTCTTCGGTTTGATTTTTTCTAACTTCTGTCTTCCTTCCGTAGAAATCGAAAGCATTGTACTATAAGGAAGGCTTTCGGGCAAGAAAATATTCTCCAACGCCTTTACTTTGCTGGCAAATTCTTTTTCTTTTTCAATGTATCCTTCGTATTTAATTAAAATTTCAACTTGTTCAAAAATATGCTTAACAGAAAGAGTTGAATCTGAAGATGTATCAATAAATTTATCTAAATCAAAAATGGACATTTCCGGTCTCAATAATAAAGTAGCCAACTTAACACCCTGGTTGATTTCAGCGCTGTCTTTACTTTTTAGAATTTCATTAACTTCATTGGGTTTGACAGATTTATTTTTGAGGAATTTCATGTAATGATCTACCTGGGAATTTCGGACTCTGAATCTGTCATAACGATCATGATTGGCCAAACCAATTTGAAAAGATCTTTCCGTCAAACGATGATCGGCATTATCTTGCCGTAGCAAAATTCTATATTCTGCCCTTGAAGTAAACATTCTATAGGGTTCATCAACTCCCTTGGTAATCAAATCATCGATCAAAACACCTATATAGGCTTCGTCACGTTGCAAAATAAATGGATCTTTTCCATTGTTTCTTAAATGTGCATTGATTCCTGCCATAATACCTTGCGCAGCGGCCTCTTCGTATCCGGTGGTACCATTGATTTGCCCTGTAAAATACAAATTCTTAATAGCTTTTGTTTCAAGCGTATTATGCAATTGAATAGGAGGGAAAAAGTCATATTCAATGGCATAACCTGGTCTAAAAATTCGAACATTCTCTAAACCTTCAACTTTTTGCAAAGCATTATATTGAACATCCAAGGGCAAAGAAGATGAAAAACCGTTGATGTAATATTCAACGGTATTCCAACCTTCGGGTTCAAGAAATAACTGATGACGATCCTTATCTCTAAAGGTCATGATTTTTGTTTCTATACTAGGGCAGTATCGAGGTCCAATCCCAACGATTGTTCCATCATACATCGGAGATTCATGAATGTTTCCTTCAATAAAATCATGAACAGAGGGATTGGTATAAGCAATAAAACAACTCTTTTGTTTCTCTAATACGAATCCGTCCTCAAGATATGAAAAACGACCTGGCACCAAATCACCTTGCTGTTCTAATAGTTTGGAAAAATCAATACTTCTTGCATCTATACGCGCTGGAGTACCCGTTTTCATGCGTCCAGATTCTAATCCATGTGCTACCAATTGCTCTGTTATACCCTTAGAAGAACTTTCACCGGCTCTTCCTCCATTAATTTGCGCTTTTCCAATATGAATCAGACCATTCAGAAAAGTTCCATTGGATAAGATGACAGATTTCGCTTTAAAAGTAACCCCCATTCTGGTTTTAACACCTAAAACCATGCTTTGCGAAATAAGCAATTCCACAACTTCATCTTGCCAAAAAAACAAATTTGGTATCAACTCTAAATGATTTCTCCATTCTATAGAAAAAGCTACCCGATCACATTGCGCTCGAGGACTCCACATAGCTGGACCTTTAGATCTATTTAACATCCGAAACTGGATCATACTCTTATCGGTAACAATGCCCGAATATCCACCTAATGCATCTATTTCACGTACGATTTGGCCTTTGGCAATTCCACCCATGGCAGGATTACAAGACATGTGTGCAAATTTAAACATGTCCATCGTGATTAGTAAAACTTTACTCCCCATGTTGGCTGCCGCACCAGCAGCTTCGCAACCGGCATGACCAGCCCCTACAACGATTATATCGTATTCTGTATTCATTTTATTAAAATTTCTTCTTATATTAAACAGAAAAGCTATTCCAAAGTTCTAAATACTCATTTTCTTTGGTTGTCATAAGCTTTTTATCGGAAGATTTTTTGTCTTTATATCCACATAAGTGAAGAACTCCATGGATCATTATCCGCAAAGTTTCATCAAAAACAGGAATTTTAAAAGTCAAAGAATTCTCACGAATTCTATCATAACTAATATACAATTCCGCCGTAATTCGATCTTTTGCTTTGTACTCAAAAGTAATAATATCGGTGTAGAAATTGTGCTTCAAAAATTCCTCATTGATAGAAAGTAACTCTTCATCATTCATAAAAATAATATGAATCCTGCTTATAGCACGATTTTCTGATTGCGGAATTAAGTTCAAAAAGTCCTTGATTTTCTTTTTTTCTTTTAAAGAAAATGATTTGGAATCTGAATTAAAAAACTTAACAAGCATGCTATATCTTAAATTTGATAATTACTTTCGATCCATTATCGTAGTAACTCAGTTCATCTGAGAGCATAGATATAAGAAAAATCCCTCTTCCGTAGGGTTCTTCAATATGTTGCGGAGAAGTAGGATCGGGAAGCTCACCATAATTGAAACCTTCACCTTGATCAGAGATACAAAACTCAAGCATATCGTTCTTAAAATCACTGGAAAGTTGTACTAGTTTATTTGCATCATTCTTGTTACCATGCGAAATGGCATTGCTGACAGCCTCTACAACAGAAAGCATGATATTACCATAAACATCGGGCGATATACTGTACTTCTCAGCAATTTCATCGACTAATTTTTCTGCGATTCCAATATTTTCAATCGTAGAATTAAATGAAATATCTCTTTTCATCATTTAATAAAATTATTTTGATACTCTTTATATTTATTCTGATAGAAATTATTGAGCTTTAAATTCCCTTTATCTATTCTTTCTGTAAATTTACCAGTTTTTTTGAACTTTTCAAGTATTTCTTTCGGATTACTTATTAAATTTTCTTTATTTTCATTTGACTCTCTTTTATCTTCATTCTCTCTTTTCCTCTCAGAATTTTCTGCCTCAAGTAGTCTTGTTCTAATTTCCTCCTGACGATTGATCGTTGTTGGATTAATATTACGATTTAAAATATCCTTTTTTGTTTCATCAAGCATTTTGGAAATTTCCTTTAAAACACGCTGTGCATCAGGAGAAATTTCCTCGCCATTCATCATATCCATCAACATCTTTTGCATCATTTCCTGCTTAGAAAGAGCTTTTCCTAATTCTTGACTCATTTCCTGTTTTCCTTTTCCTTCTTTCATGCTTTTCATAATGTCTTCCAATTGTTTTTTGAGCGATTCCTGCATTTGTTTCATTTCACCCATTTGAGGAGTACTCTTGGAATTCTTTGTCTTTCGGGTGCCAGACTTACCCGCTTTACTTTTAGCATTCATCATTTGATCCATAGATTCATTAAGCATCAAAGCAAGATTATTGGCTGATGTCATAATTTGCTGTTGATTTAAACCTATTTTACCTGAATTTCTTTCTGTAATTTGATTCAGAACATCCAAATTTGATTTGTCTATCTTTTTAATTTCTTGTTGTATCATAGAACTTACCATAGCAGAACGTTTTGCAACAGCATTCAATGAATCTTTGATGATCTGAAAATCATCATAAAGATTCTTTTGTTGCTCGCTCAATGTTTTGTATCGAGGATCAGAACCTTTCATATTTTTATACCTTTCCATCAAGCTTTCCTGCTCTACAGAATATTTAATCAAATTCTTTAATGATTGCTTTATATCTTCAATATTTTCAGATTCTTGATCACTCATTGCATCATCTTTGTTCTCCTGCATTTCCTCAGCAAGATCTTTCATATCTTTCGATATTTGCTCTTGCATTTTTGAGCTTTCCTTGGTGTTCCCCTTGTTTAATTCCTCCATCGCTTTCTGCAAATCCTGATCTATCTTATTCATTTTTTCTTCGGGAATTTTAATATTTAGTGGATCAGAAATCTCTTGATTCATTTTCTTGATATCTTCCATATTCTTTTGAAATTCATCAAACTTTTTCATCTGCTCCATTTGCTCATTGCTGGAATTTTTATCTTTATTTTTGGTTTGTTCAGAAAGCTCTTTCATTTCAAATGATTGCTCCATAAGCTCTTTAATTTGAAAATCCAATTTTTCTTCTATCGCATATCGTTTCAGAAGTTCAGATTGCCTGTCCAGCTCCTTTTGAAGGTCTTTATAATTCATCTTCAGCTCCTCAGTTAGTTTATTGAACTTCTTATCGTCTTGTTTACCCTTCATATCTTGAATTTCTTTGAGCAGTTTTTTAATATCATCCGTCAAAAGATTATCCAACATTTCTTGAATTTCTTTTTGTTTATCAAGCAATTCTTCCTTGTTTTCTACGAATGAATTGTTTAAATTGTTCTTAAACTCGTTTTCTTTCTTTAATTTTTCCAAGATATTTTCTAGCTGGCTGTTCTTTTGCATAATTCTATTCATTGTATTTTGCTTTTCCCAGGCAGTAGTATTTTGATTGTACAAACTCTTTTGTAATTCGTTAATATCTTTAAAAATTGATTCAGCAAGCTTTTTACTTTCATCCATTTCTTTTTTTATGTTAGCTTTAGATTGCTCCACCATCTTTTCAAGCTCTTCTTTGGAGGGTATTTTAAATTTTACTTCTCGAGATTTGGTACTTTTTGCACCCGATATTTGATCGTTATCACTCACTTCAAAATAAAATACAATTTCGCTTTCATTTTCTAATTTGAGTTCGGACATATCAAAGCTAAAATAAAATTCTTGATTGTTGTTCGATTTAGAAAAAGGCACGGGAATAATTTCAATATTCTTTTTCTGATCTATTAAATCAACTTTAAACTTTAAGGAAGTAAATCCATAATCGTCCTTAATATTGCCCTTAAAATAGAACTGCTTCAAATTGGTAGAATCGTTCAGGTAATCCATTTGAATTTCGGGGTAAGCATCAGGTATAACCGAAATAGAATATTTTAAAATATCCTGGCCGGTAAAAAATTTATTCTTGAATGAAACAGAATACCCAAAACTTTGCAAAGCTCTTTTTTCATATTTAAAATCACCTTTTTCATTTGAAACAACTTTATCTCTCTCCAAACTATCTTGTTTGAAGAAAACTTCTTCAGTTTGTTCGGTGATAAACCTCCATTGAATGAGCGAACCAGCAGGTGCAGAATATTCTCCAATATTTTTTAATTCAACCCTTGCTTCACCTGTATAGGAAGGAGGAATTATACTCATATAAAACTCTTTTACGACAGGAGAAGGCAAAACTTCAATACTGTACGCATTGGATAAATAAACCCCGGAAACAAACTGAAAAGAAAACTGATTATTTACATTCTTTATTTCGTAAACAAATTCAGTCCTGTTAAGCTTTTTCATTCCAAACTGGTTGCCCGAATATTGAATAAAAACCTTTTCAGGTAATATCTCCCCTTTAATTTGGCATTTAATTGTAATATTTTCACCCTTAGGTATTTTCAGTGATTTATTGAGTAACATAAAGCGAAATGGAGCTTCTTCTTCAAAAACAAGACCTGGATTGAGGATTCTCTTCGTTCCTTCAGTAAAAATCTTCGGATAGACAATATACACAATACCAAACAACAATAAGATCAATAAAACAAATCGTAGGTATGAAAAACTTTTCTTATAATCAATCGCTTTTGTAAACTGAAAAGGTTTAATTTCCACAATCTTTTGATTTATGCTCGCCATTACAAGATCTTTGGAATAATTGTTTGATTCGCCCGATGAAGCCAATTGTAAGGCATTGATAAAACGATCCTCTATCTGTTTAAAATGCTTGCTGATGATTTCTGCAGCTTTTTCAAGCGAAATCCTTCTCTGGAGGTTTAATACTCTGTTTAAAGGGATAAAAATGGCATAAACCATGAAAACAACGCACAACGCAATAAAGGCATAAAATACCATAGTTCGGAATAGTACTGAAAAGCGACTAAAAAATTCAAAAACAGAAAAGGATAGTAAAAACAAACCTATAAAAATTACAAGAACCAATAATCCTTGCAATACCTTATTCAAGTAATATTTTTTGATAAAAACATTTAATCTTTGAATAATTTGAATATACTCGTCAGTCATAACTATTATTTATTAACCATTCTTCGGGATTCACACTTACATCTTTCTTCCATATCTGAAAGTTTAAAACGTAATTTCCAATTTTTTCATTATAACTTATTCTGCCTATTTTATCACTTAGGTGAACTTCCTGTCCAATGACAACCAAAACATCAACAATATTGGAATAAAGACTGTAATAGTCTCCATGGCGTAAAATTACGGCATTGATACCTCCAGGAAGTTCAATAATTTTGGCAACTTTTCCATTCCATACGGCATAAACATTTTCACTTTTCTCGGTAGAAATCTGAACGCCATGACTGTTAATAAAAGTGTTACTCACATAAGGATGACTTCTTACGCCATATTCGGTGGTTATTATACCATTTTCTACAGGCCAGCGTAAATTCCCCTTTTCTGAATCGATTAGATACTCCCGAACATAATAAGAAGAATCAACAAAAGCACTTACTGCGGAATTTCTTCCATCATCAAATGCCTTTAAGATTTCCAATGAAATTCGATCAACCAAATTTCCTTGATTGTCTATTTCATAATCCACTTTCACAATAGAATCAGTTTTTAAACTTTCTACAACTTTCTTTTGAGATGATAATTCTACACTATCCTTTTTTACGTTTACAATTTCGCCTTTGAGCAGTCCCAATGTAGATTTTTGCTGTTCTTGCAATTTATTTAATTCCACAATGGTTTTTTCGATAATTTCTTTTCTCTTATGAATGAAGGAAATTTTCTTCTTCCTCAGATGAGAAAGTCTTTTGATGTAATTCAAGCGTAGAAATGCCCTGTTAAAATTGTCGGAAGATAAAATGAAAAGCAAAGGATCTGTACTTCTTTTGTATTTAAAGGCTAAATTAATAAGTATCTTGTACTCAGATTTCTCCTTTTCAATTTCATTCACCAAATCCAAACGATTTTTATCATGTCTTTTGATGATTATACTTAGGATTTCGTATTCTCGGTCAAGTCGCTCAATAATGCGTTTTCGCTCCCGCTGTTTTGAGGCAATCAAATCCAACTTGTGAAGTGGATCTTTGGAATTTTTAATGAGATTTTCGGCAATTTGAATGGTAGATTTTACAGGAACTTTCTTTTTATGTTTTTGGGACATAACAACGGCATCGGCAAAAAAAAATGCGATGAAAAACATAAACAGTATAAAACGATACTTAACCATAATAACACGAACTAAATCATAAACAAAAACATTAATTCTGTAATGTGTAAAAACAAATTCCATTGTAATTAGCACATTACCAGAAAAACCGTTTCCTATTTTTTAAATTCAATTTTTGAATACTTTTCAGGGATTCTAAAACTATAACTTTGTTTTTTGTCAACATTATATTTCTTAATTTCTACCAATATTTCATTACCTTTATTTCCATTGGTGGTTACGATTTTCATGAAATCAGGAAATACTTCATCTTCGTTACCCTTTTTAGCGGTATATTGAACTTCAATACTTCGACTATAAAGAACATCTTTTACAAGCGAATTGCGTAATAAGTAAGTTTTTTGATCAAAAGAAAATTTTTGCAAATATTTGTCCCTCATTTTTTCAAATTCCCACTGCATAGAGTTTGCAGAATCACAATTCAATGAATTCACCAAGAATTCTTCGAACGAACAATTAGCCGTGAAGAAAAAAGAACGTGAAAGCAAGGCTTGTAAAGTTGTGTAATCTGATTGAATATTGAACAAATCTTTCAGGTCTTTGTAAATACCAACAAAATAAGTATTTTCAAGCTTATTCATGTATTTTATGGAATCAGGGGTAAGCAGTATTCGAACTGCCTCAATATTTAATCCCGGACTGACCGAAATCCATATCATACTATCTCTGGCTATTTTTATGTTTACATCCAGCTTCATATCTTCATCACTTATTTTTGTATTCACATCAGCCTTTATCGACAGATTGTTATATTTTAATTGATGTCTTTTAACAGAATCAATCAGACTATTGACCTTGACCAAATCCTGAGCATGCAAAAAATTAGCAAAAATCCCGATAATTCCAATAAATATGTAAGTAATTTTCTTCATTATTATAATTTAAGTTTTTAGTATTAATTAAAAATAAATTCCATTACTCCTTAAACTCAATTCTAAATTTTTGATTATGCAATTTGAACATTTATTCTTTTAGATGCTTTAAAGAGATTTTTTCCATAAGATCCTGATCGGATCCTCCCATATTCAAAGCTTTTTTCCAGTACTCAACAGCACTTTCTTTTTCGTTATTCTTAAATAAAATATCGCCGTAAAATTCAATTTCATTTGGCCTCAATTTACTTACAGAATTTATAACGGGAAAATAAGTTTCTTTAGCTTTCAAAAATTCTCCTTTTCTATAAAAGAGATAAGCTTGAATAATTATCATATCTCTCTTATCCGGGAAGGTCAGCAAACACTTTTTTATCATGCTTTCCGCTTCCATCAGTTTTAGATTATTTTTTAGTAAGTAATAAGCATATTTTGACCTAATAAAACAACTCTCTTCATCAATGGTAATGGCTATTTGAAAATGATCGAAAGCCTCATTCCATTTTTCCTTTAAAACATAAACCTCAGCCATATAATAATGAAACCTTGCTTCTTGCTTTTTATTGTCAAAAACAAGAGATTTGCCATACTCCAAAGCTTCAATGGATTTGTCTAAAAGATTTAAGTTCAACAATGCTATTCCCTGATATAGAAATATGACGGGTTGATTAGGAAAATACTCTGCAGCATTCTCTGAATCAATTTTTAGGTTTGCGTGATCGTTTAATTTTTCATCCAAAATAAGCAATTGCTCCCAAGACTTATACTCACTTGCATTGATTCCGATGGCTTTTACTAAGTATTTTCTTGCTTCACTATACTTCTCTGATTCAACAAGGGCGTTTGCAGTTAAGGAATAGGCAGTATAACTATCCAAACCAGAATCAATCGCTTTTTTATAAACCTCTGACTTAGAATCCGCACTAAAAGTTTGATCCATATCCAAGCTCATCAACAATTTATCAACAGATTCAGTGCTGAAAGACTTTTGGCTTATTACATCATTAATAATCTTTAAATATCGATCATGCTTTCCAACAATTTTTAGATAATTCAAATAACCTAAAACAACAATTTCCTCCAGAGAATGATCTTTATAAATATTTCTATAAACAGCACCTGCCCTCAATGTATCAGAAACTTTAAGATACTCGTCGGCCAAAATGATTTTGTATTTTAAATTGTAAGGAAAAGCACTTTCAAGTTTCTCAATCTCCTTTACTATAAGACTATGATTTCCTTGAAGCGAATAGATAGAATTTCTGGTAAATACAATAAGCTCGTCTAGACCAAATTTCTTTTCAAGTTCAGATAAAAGAATAATGGCTAAATCAAATTTCTTGTTATTAATTAAATTATTAATGACTGAGAGGTAAAATTCAGGATAAAAAGTAGAAATTTGAATCACTCGCTTTAAATCCAAATTAGCTTCTTCAAGTTTCGACAAACTTGTTAAAATTTTAGCTCTTTGCACCCAAAACCAAACCTCATTTTCATCTATCTTTATTGCTTTGTTTATATAGATCAAAGCAGTTTCAAACTCCTTTTTATCGAAAAAATCTTTTGACAATTGAAAAAAAGCGCCAGAGTTAGGGGAATTCTCTATACACTTATATAAGGCTTCTAAGTGCGCATCTCGGTCTCCATGTAATTTTGAAATTTGAGCTTCATAGAGCTTTTTTTTCGACTCTACATGATTATTTTTTACAAACTCCAAACCTGTTTGCTTAGAAGTTTTACAAGCAAGCAAAAAAAACATAACCAATATACTCATTATAAACTTGCTCATAATCCCAATATTTTTATTTACCAATTACGGTATAATCGCCGATATTATATTCTTCAGGATTTGAAGTTACTTCTACATAATTACCAATCATGGAATTGATTGCGTTAGCATTTTCTATACTGGAATGATTTTGAATGATCGAGTTTTTCACAATAGAATTAACAATTTTCGTTCCTTCGCCCACCGAAACAAAAGGTCCAATAACAGAATTCGAAATCTCAACTCCTTTACCTAAATAGGAAGGACTTAAAATTATAGAATTCTCAATTCGAGCAGATGGATCAATCAAATCCTTTAGATCAGAATTAATCAACACACGCTGATTTGTATGAACGGTAGCATTTTTGTTGCCACAATCCAACCACTCATCAACCAAAGCAGTAGAAAACCTGATACCTTTATTCTTCATAATTTCAAGAGCATCCGTCAATTGGTATTCATTATTTCCTTTGATATCGTTTTCAATTAAAAAACGAATTTCCTCAGAAAGAATTAAACCATTTTTGAAATAATAGATGCCGATGATAGCCAAATCAGAAATAAAACTTTTTGGCTTTTCAATAAAATCAGTAATGATTCCTTCATCATTAACTTTCACAACGCCATAAGCGGATGGATCAGGTACTTTTTTTACCCAAATGGAAGCATCTGTATCAGGATTAATAACGAAATCGGCTGTAAACAACGTATCTGCAAAAGCCACAATGATTTCGCCAGACAAAGACTCGGCAGCACAGAAAACAGCATGAGCAGTGCCCAATGGATTATGCTGATAGAAAATTTTTCCTTTAGCATTATATTTTTGAGCAATGGCAATCAGCGATTCTTCAACTTCCAAACCGAAATTTCCAACCACAAAGGCTATCTCTTCAATTTTTGTATTAGAAATTTTAGAAAGCTCGTCAACCAATCTTTCTACAATGCTTTTACCTGCTATAGGAATTAAAGGTTTGGGTATCGTTAGTGTATGAGGTCGCATACGCTTACCCATACCCGCCATGGGAATAATTATTTTCATAAAACTTTATATTTTTCCGGTATGTCCAAAACCACCCGAACCTCTCTCTGTAGATTCTAAATGGTTTACATCAATAAAACTTACTTTTTCGTGTTTAGATATAATCATTTGACTAATTCTTTCACCGTTTTTTATGGTAAAAGAAGTTTGCGAAAGATTGATCAATATAATACAGATTTCGCCTCGATAATCGGAATCAATAGTTCCAGGAGAATTTAATACTGTAATGCCATGCTTTAATGCTAAACCACTTCGGGGTCGAATTTGAGCTTCGTAACCCAGTGGCAATTCAATATATAAACCCGTAGGAACCAAAATGCGCTCAAATGAATCGAGAACCAAATCCTCACTTATAAATGCCCTTAAATCAACCCCTGCGCTTCCTTCCGTGGCAAAATCCGGCAAAGGGTTGTTAGATTTATTTACTATTTTTATTTCCATGTTTTTTGAAAATTAACATGCGCAATTTACTATCTTCTAAAACAAAATAGATTATAAAAATACTTAAAAATATCAGACCTACGAAAAAATTTAAAATCCCATGAAGATGGATTACATAAAACTTGAGAAAAAACAGCAGAAAAGAAATTCCAAAATAAATACCGATAGTTCTAAGCGGATAATTAACCTTGAAATGTTTTTGACCAGCAAAGTAAGAAATTACAGCCATAACAAAATAACAAGCAAAAGTACACCAAGCGGCGCCATAATAACCATAATAAGGAACAAAAATAATATTTCCCACAACGGTGATGATAGAGCCAACTAGAGCTATATAAGCACCGTATAAGGTTTTGTTAATCAATTTATACCAGATGGATAGATTATAAACAATTCCAAGAAAAATATTGCCTGCAACCAAAATAGGCACCACTCCTACTCCACTGCGAAATTCACTCCCTATAAAGTAAATGAAATAATCTAAAAATAACGTAATAAACAAAAAGATGAAAAGGCAAAACCAAACAAAATACTTGAAAACGATGGCATAAATATCTCTCGAATTATTATTTTTATTTTGGTCAAAGAAAAAAGGTTCTGCTGCATAACGAAATGTTTGAATAAACAGATTGATAAGAATAGCCATTTTATAATTTGCTCCAAAAATTCCCAACTGTTCTTTTGCTACAGATAAATCCGGAATCAAATGCTTCATGGCAACTCTTGAAAACACTTCGTTTATATTTCCTGCTATGCCAATAAAAATAAGCGGTAGCGCATAAACAAACATAGTTTTAAACAATTTTTTGTCTATTCCCAATTTAATACTTCTAACTTGTTTAGATAGTAATGCTATACTAAAAACATTAGCTAATAAATTCGAAACCAAAATAATGATAATAGAATTCTCAATAATATAGCTTTTCCATGCCGGACGTTGAATCCACTCGAAGAAAAAGGGAAGAAACATCAAAAGGATAAGATTTAAACCAATGTTGATTCCAATATTTCCAAGTTTTATCCAAGCAAACTGTTTAGCCTTTTCGAGCTTTCTTAATCTAGCAAATGGAATAGCAAGAAAAACATCTGAAAAGATAATCGCAATTGTTAGAAGCAAAAGTTGACTTCTATTTTCATAACCTAAATTTCCGTCAAAAAATAGACTAATGAAAAGTAAAAAAGGAAGGAAAATCGCATTAATTAAAATCACAGCAGAGGAACAGTTAGAATAAACTTTCTCTTCATCTTCAGTTTGGCTGTATCTGAAATAAGTAGTTTCCATTCCGAAGGTAAAAACTACGAAGAAAAATGCCATATAGGAATATAGCTCTGTCACCTCTCCATAATCCGAAGGAATCATGATTCTCGTATAGAGAGGTGTAAGAAAATAATTCAAAAATCGTCCTATAATAGAACTTGTACCATAGATGGCAGACTGGCTTAATAATTTCCTAAGCGGACTTGTCATCAGATTCAACAACTAAAGATACTTTTTTCTCTTTGATCAAAACAGAACTTAAAATGCTTATAACAATCACAGATAGTATAAAATACAAAGAATGTTCTGAGGTAAATCCTACTTGATCCAACCATTTATGTAAAAGCAATTTGAAACCAACAAAAATAAGCAATATCGTGATTCCATATTTCAAAAATCTGAAAAGGTAAATTACTTTAACTAACATAAAGAATAGTGACCTAAGACCAATGATGGCAAAAATGTTGGAAAAGAAAACGATATAAGCATCACGTGTTATAGCAAAGATAGCAGGAATAGAATCCATTGCGAAGATAAGATCCGTAGTTTCAATGATAATCAAAACGATAAATAAAGGCGTTATAAATGTCTTTTTGTTCTTTCTTACAAAGAAATAGGCTCTAACATAATGAGGATAAACATTAAAATACCTCGAAAGAAACTTTACAACTTTATGATTTTTAGGTTCTATTTTTTCTTCTTTTTCTTTGGTAAGCAGTAACTTCACACCAGAATAAATAAGGAACAACCCAAATACTAGCAAAATCCAATCAAAGCGATGCACAAGAGCAGAACCAACAAAAATGAAGATGAATCTAAAAACCAATGCACCTAAAATACCCCAGAATAAAACGGGTTTATAATGTTTTTCTTTGACAGCAAAGGCATTTAAAATTAATATGATTACAAAAATATTATCAATAGAAAGGGAATATTCAATTACATATCCTGTGAGAAACTCAGTGGCAACTCTATTCCTAAAAACTTCAAGTTGTTCGGCAAATGTTCCTCCCGGCACAGGACTATGGGGCGCATTAAACTTATAATACTCCAAAATTCCCTCAGGATTTTTTATGCCATGTACCCATTCAGCACCTAATTTCAAAAATACAAAGAATGCAAGAGCTAAGCTAATCCAAACGATACTCCAACCCATTGCCTGCTTGAAATTTAAAACCTCATTCTTCTTTCCTATGAAGAGTAAATCCAAAATGAGAACAAGCACAATGAAAACGATAAAGCTGCTAAAAAAAATTAGTTCTGTTGAATTCATATTACAAATTTTTGTTCATGCGAAATTAATAATATCTAAAAAATAAAAAAATTCTCTTTTCAAAAATCAATACAAAACATAGAATCAAAGAAGAACTTTACTAAGATTCATCGGAATCCAAAATAAATTCTTCGATTATAAAATCTGTTACAGGAATTTTTTGAGTGGGAATAATTAAAAAATTTTCATGCACATCGATAACGGCTGATTCTAATAATCTACCTATCACTTCAGAAGTATGACTATTGAACCTATTTGCAAATTTTTCTTTCATAACTGTCAAATTAATTCCTTTACGAGTCCTGAGAGAGGTCATAACAAATTCATTGTACTTTTGAACTTCATTTAATTCTTCGAATTCATAATGAATTTGATTTGAATTTATCTTATTGATATAATCAAATATTTTGCTTGAATTCCAATATCGCCTTTTTCCGTCAAAGGAATGAGCCCCCGCTCCTACTCCACCATAAACATCAGTAGACCAATAATTTGAATTATGTTTTGAAACTTTTTGATCTTTGCAAAAATTTGAAATTTCATACTGTTCATAACCAAAACTTTCTAAAGTATTTATAACACTAAGAATAAAATCGCTGGCAGAATCATCGTCTAAAAACTGCATTTTGCCCTTTTTCCATTCTTTATGAAACATTGTATTTTCTTCTATCGAAAGCAAATATGCAGAAATGTGAGGTATTTGGAATTCATTGGCTATTTCAATTTGTTTTTCAAACTTCTGCTTACTATTATCAGGTAATCCATAAATTAAATCTATGGTAATATTTTCAATCCCTGCTTCTTGGCATATTCTCAACGAATTTATGCCTTGATCTACAGAATGATTTCGTCCCAAAAAATGAAGATCACTTTCATTAAAAGACTGAATTCCAAGACTCAATCGATTAAAGCCTAATTCTTTCCAATTAGATACAAGATTCTTCTCAATATGTTCAGGATTAGCCTCAATGGTAATTTCACAATCTGAATGAAAGCGAAAGCGCTTTGCAAGAGAATTAAAAATAAAATCTAAGTCATAAGTATTTAATAAAGAAGGTGTTCCACCTCCAAAATATAAGGTGGACAATTCTTCAAATTGGATTCTTTTGTCATTGGTAATTTCCTTACAAAGAGCAGCTATGTACTCGGTTTTATATTGCAAAGATGAGGTTCTAAAAAAATCACAATAAGGACAAATTTTTGAACAGAAAGGTATATGAATATAGATAGATGCCACTTAAATACTATAGTTTTCAGGAAGTTTATTCAACTCCTCAGCCAGATGCCCAATACTTTGCTGAGAAAAAAGTTCAAACAAGCTATCACGAACGGGTCCGGATTTTTTATGAAAAGGGCATAAATCTTTATGGCTTGCATCCGTTTTGCAAACTTCCAATCCGATGAAACATTTCTCAAAAATTTCAGTTCCCTCGATAACCTTGACAATATCCAAAATATAAATGTCATTTGCATCCCGACCCAGACTGAATCCGCCATGAGGTCCTTTAGAACTGACCAATATCTTATTCTTCGCCAATATTTGCATTATTTTTCCTAAGAAGGGGGAAGGTATTTTTAATTCCTCAGATATTTGCTTAATGCCCGTTCTTACATTTTCTTTCTCCTTCATGGCCAGATAGACCACTGCCCTTAAAGCATAATTGCAAGTATTTGATAACATTTAGTATATTTTTATATTTATATTCTAATTTCTCTTATTCTGCAAATTTACATGATTCTTTTTATTTCATTCTTTTTCTGAAGGATTTTTTTATCACAGGTAAAATTCTTTTTTGATTCTTTGATTTTTTGAAGATGCTTTTTACAATCAAGTTCTTCAAATTTGTAAAAGGCAATTTGTAAAATATGCTACTTGCTTTTGCAAATTTATGAATTAAAACTCTTTCACTCAAAGAACTGATACTCTGATCGACAGATTTATTTCTATTTGCCAAAATTAAACTATGAATAGGTATTTTCATTGGGCATTTCTCACTGCATCTTCCACATAGAGACGACGCAAAACTCAGATGCGCATAATCTTTAAAACCTTTGAAAAAAGGTGTTATAACCGAACCGATAGGTCCCGAATAGACACTATTATAAGTATATCCACCCACGTTTTTGTATATAGGGCAAAAATTCAAGCAAGCGCCACAGCGAATACAGGTTAGAGCACGATTTTGCGGAACATTCCTGAACAATTCTGTTCTTCCATTGTCCAGCAATATGATGACCAAACTTTTTTCATGCGTGTTAACGCCGGTAAAAATACTGTTATAAGCCGTAATTTTTTGACCAGTTCCATGCTGCGACAAAATCGGAAGAAAAAAATTCAAGTCTTTCATCTCAGGAATGATTTTTTCTATTCCCGCTATAACGATTTGTGTCTTAGGAAAAGCTCCTGTCATCAATCCATTCCCTTCATTTTCGGTCAAAACAACCGACCCAGTTTCGGCTACCAGAAAATTTGCACCTGTTATTCCCAGATCTGCATGAAAAAACTTATCTTTCAAAAACTTCCGAACGAACTTTGTAATTTCCTCCGGAGTAGAATCCGGTTTCATAGCAAATTTTGCTGAAAATAATTGGCTAACATCCTTCCTACTTTTATGCATTGCAGGAGTGAGAATATGATACGGTTTTTCACCAGCTAAATGAACAATGAATTCACCCAAATCGGTTTCATAATATTCCATTTTGATCGAATCCAAAAACTCGTTCAAACCAATCTCTTCACTGACCATGCTTTTCGTTTTTACTACCAATTTAGATTTGTCCAACTCAATAATTTTTTGAATATACTGAATAGCCTCATCTGAATTGCTTGCCCAAAAAACATTAGCGCCATGCTTTATGGCATTCTTTTCAAACCGCAATAAGTACTTGCTCCAATTCCTGAAAACCTGACTTTTTTTAAAGTTCAGGTATTTTTTACCCAGTTCAAGATTTTTATAATTATTTAATCCTTTATAAAAAGCCTGTTCGTACCTGCCTATATTGAATTTAATTGTTTCCCGATGGCTTAAATTCAAAACAATCTTATCAGCGTCCGAAATAAATTTTTCCTTCAAATTCATGCAAGAGGAATTTTTTGAATTCTTCTCAAATGTCGTTCACCCAAAAAATCCGTTGTTAAGAATACTTCTATTATATCCAAAGCATCATCTTCGGTTACAAATCGTCCTGGCAAAGTACAAACGTTTGCATCATTGTGCTCTCTGGCCAATAAAGCTATTTTAGAATTCCAACAAATGGCGGAACGTATTTTTTGATGTTTGTTCAAAGTCATATTAATCCCGTTGCCACTGCCGCAAATAGCAATACCATAAACATATTTTCCACCTTCAATTTCATTTGCAAGTTTATGGCCAAAATCACTATAATCACAGCTTTCTTCGCTAAAGCAGCCCATATCATGCACCATGATTTGTGAAAAATGTTTGCTCAAATGATCCTTCAGCAATTCTTTTAATTTGTATCCGGCATGATCCGATGCGATGCCAATTTCTTTAATTTCCATAATTCTATCTTTTTTTCGTTTACCTTTTGCAAAAGTAATAAAATACTTTTTTCAAACGATGCATCATTCTTTTTGCTTTTTTTACGTTTAATTTCTATGAATGCAAATAATTGTTTGTTTATTGTCATTCAATACTTTTTCGGCATTAATAAAGTTTTTAACATTGTGTTAATAGTTTCATAATATTTGATACTCAGCGAAGAATTTTTAAAACTAAGGTAAAACTGATTTTTTGACCGTTTTTCATTGTTAATTTCTTTTGATAATTGTAGCAAAAAAAAATTTGGATGCTTTCAAAATAGGATTCTATACAATATCTAATCTTTTTACCAAAGAAAATTATGGATATTTAAAAAGAACCGATCAACAATTTTCAAACAATTTGTCTTTGAATTTAGGTCTGTTCAAGAAGCTTTAAAACTTTATTAACAATTGTTGATAAATAAAAAAAACGCCTGACTTTTAATATTTTCTATGTTTCTAAAACTTTAATTCATTGTTAATAGAACGAAGCAAAACTTCTCATAGAAAAATTTAAAGAAAGTTTTGAACACAATTAACAGGCTATATACATTACTATATTTTCTTTTAAATATATAAATATAATAATAATAATATGATGTTAACAAAAGGATATATCGATTTGCCCCTTGATGGAAGTTTGAATTTGGCAAATGAAATTCAAAAATTAAAAAAGGAAAAAAATGCAATCATATTGGCGCATTTTTATGTCGAAGCAGAATTGCAGGAAATTGCCGACTATATTGGAGATTCATTAGGTCTTTCGCAACAGGCTGCTAAAACCCAGGCCGATATGATTGTATTTCTGGGGGTTCATTTCATGGCCGAAACAGCAAAAATTCTATCTCCTTCAAAGAAAGTAATCATACCGGATCTTAATGCAGGGTGTTCGCTGGCCGATTCCTGCAATGAGAATGATTTTGCAAAATTTCTGGCTGAATATCCCAATCATACGGTCATCACTTATGTGAATACCACTGCAAAAATAAAGGCAATGTCAGATATTATATGTACTTCTTCCAATGCAAAGTTTATTGTCGAAAGTTTGCCCGAAAATGAAAAAATCATTTTTGCACCCGACAAAAATCTTGGAAACTATATCAACAGTATTACAAATCGCAAAATGGTGGTTTGGGATGGAGCATGCCATGTGCATCATGCGTTTTCTGTCGAAAGGCTGATTGGCTTAAAGAAAGAAAATCCCAACGCAAAGGTTTTGGCGCATCCTGAATGTCAAAAGCCTATTTTGATTTTGGCCGATTTTATTGGTTCCACATCTGAAATGTTGAATTTTTCAAAAAGCGATGCTTGCAATCAATTTATTGTTGCTACAGAATCTGGGATTTTGCATCAAATGCAGAAATCAAGTCCCAAGAAAGTTTTCATCGCCGCTCCACCCGAAGATGCTACTTGTGCTTGCAACGATTGTAATTTTATGAAATTAAACAATATGCAAAAATTATATGGGTCTTTAAAATATGAAAAACCCGAAATCCATGTCGATGAACAAATTAGGATTAAGGCATTGAAACCGATACAACGCATGTTGGATATTTCTGCCAAAATGAAAGTTTGAGAAGAATCAACAGGTTATTGATTAATTCCTAAAATCCGCAGGATTTTTTCAATTTGTGTAATTCGTGGTCAAACAAAAAATACTTGTGGATAAAAGGTAATAAATTATAAATACGTATATTAGAACATCTCTAATCAATTATAGAAATGAAAAAAAGTTATTTTGCTGCATTTTTTTTACTTATTGTAAACATTCTGCATGCCCAACAAAATGTGAATCCCAATGGATATAATGTTTTCACCTATCCCAATGGAAATAAAGCCAGTGAAGGTAATTTAAAAGATGGCAAACCAGAAGGTGTCTGGAAAACCTTTTATGTGGACGGAATTTTAAAATCTGTAGGAAATAGAAAAAATTTTGAGTTAGACAGTATCTGGTTGTTTTTTAACGGAAAAGCGGATACAACGTTCAGCATTTACTATCAAAATGGTAAGAAAAACGGCTACTATCTGACCTATTCTGAAAAAACGGATTCAACTGCAAATAGAATGATTTCTAAAGAATTATATGTTGATGATATAAAGCAGGGCTTATCCTATTACTATTATCCCGAAGGGCAATTATGGAAAACGGTTTTTTATAAAGAAGGCAAAAAACATGGCGAAAGCAAGGAATACTCCAAAGATGGCTTCCTTGTCACGATTTACAAATATCATTACGATAACCCAACCGATATAGAAAGAATCAATAGGCGCGATTTAAAGGGGCAAAAACAAGGTATCTGGAAGGAGTATCATGCCAATGGTCTGATCAAATCAGAAGTCAATTATTTGGATGGTCTATACAACGGGTATTTCAAAGAATTTGATGTTCGAGGACGACAAATCAAAGCAGAACGCTATGATAAAGGCAATTTAATTCCCCAAAATATTCCGGATGAAGATAAAGTGGTCATGAAAGAGCAATTTTCGGTTGATGGAAAGGTTAAATCAGCCGGCAGTTACAAAAATGGTGTTCCTGTTGGGGTTCATAAAACCTACAAGCAGGATACGAAAGTGATAGAAGCCATTGTCTTTAGCAATGATGGAAAGCAAATGGCAAAAGGAATGGTTGACAGTACTGGAAATAGAAACGGCGAGTGGGAGTTCTTTTTCGAAAGCGGTGTTCCCAAAGCAAGCGGAGAATACAAAATGAATTATCGAGAAGGGAACTGGAAATTTGCCTATCCTTCTGGAAAGTTAGAGCAGACCGGAATTTATGTGAAGAATAAACCCAATGGCGAATGGAAATGGTTTTATGAGTCAGGAAAAATCCTAAGAACAGAAGAATTTAAAAACGGACTTGCAAATGGAATGATGATAGAATATGCCGAAGACAGCAGCATTATTGCCAAAGGCAAGAATGTAGATGGAGAAAAGAATGGTGAATGGTTTTACAATATTAATGGTGAAATTCAGAAGGGAAAGTATTTGGCGGGTAAGAAGGAAGGTTTGTGGAAATATTATTATACCAATGGAAAAATCCAATATGAATGCAAATATTCGCAGGGGCTTGAAAATGGTAATTTCAGAAAGTTTTTTGACAATAAGCAAATGAAAGAAGAAGGCGAATACATTATGGGCAAAAAGGAAGGAAATTGGAAGTATTACACATCCGATGGTTATTTGTATTTGACCCTAACATTTCAGGATGACAAAGAAATTCGGATTGATGGGAAAAAAATAGGTTTATAATGGTTGGTTGGCAAATCGTAGAGGCAAATTATTATGCCACTCATCTGTAAGAACTTCTAAAACAGCGCAGACTATTATGTTGCATTTTTGTCTAAATCAATCTTACAAACCTGCAATCAAGACCTCAATAGAAGGTATGCCCCTGGAGTTGATTGACGAAGATAATGGATCGCATAATTCCTTGCTGGACAATTCTGAAAAACCCAGACCGTTATTGTATTCTTGAATTTTTCGTTCTTTTGTTTCAAATCAAAAGGACAATGGAAATTAAGTTTAAATGATTATGAATCATTCAACTATCAATATCGAATTAACATTATTCCGAAAACATGCCACTGTTATATTTGTGAATAGACTTGTAAACTCCTGAATTTTAACCATATATTCAGGAGTTCTGTTCTAAAGAGGCCAATGGCAATGCGCCTCTTTGTTTTACTTCACAAAACGTTTAATATCATACAACCAAACCTTACCATCATTGGAACAAACAGCAATCCATTTATCATCGGAACTTATGGCAATAGATCTGACAACGGTAGAAGAAATATTAATATCTTTAATCAGTGAACCATTTTCGCTCCAAATGCAAAATTTGCCATCTGCGGCGGCGCTAACCATCACTTTTCCATCGGTGGTAATATCTACACCACCTAACCAAGATGTATGATGGCTAAAAAGTCGCAATAGCTCAGAACTCTTTTTTTCCCAAAGTCTCATTTCATTGTCTTGCGAGCCTGTGAGTATTTTTTTCCCGTCTTTGCTAAAGCAGGCTGTATAAACGGTATTTTCGCAAGGGTAAACTTTCAACTGCTTCAATCCTTTGGTGCTAAAAGTTCTGGCTGTTTTATCCGAAAATCCAGCAACAAATTCTTTGCCGCTTGGATCTACGTCAATAGTCCAAACATAAGAATTGACAGTCGTTTCCTTAATCTTCGTTCCTTTTTTTAGATCCCAAAGAAAAATTTTCTCATCATAAGCGCCACTAATCAGGTTTTTGCCATTTGGGGTAAAAGCAACAGCATTTACAAAGGAAGTGTGGCCTATGAGTTTCTTCACAACACTTCCGGTCGAAACATTCCAGATAATGATGCTATTGTCCCAACTTCCTGTTGCCAGATATTTACCATCGGCACTGAAATCCAATGTATATACCCCCGAAGTATGACCGGAATAAGTTTGCATCAATTGACCGTTTCTTACATCCCAGAGTTTGGCCGTATTGTCTTCGCTTCCCGAGGCCAAATACTTTCCATCTGGACTAAATTTCACAATGTTGATATACGAATCGCCATGTCCGGCTGTTTTCAATGAAGGGGCTGCATCCTGCTGGCCTATGGCAAGCCCAACGACATAAAATGCCAAAACTAAAGAAAAGAGAATTTTTTTCATAACATTTCAGGTTTAGTAAATATAATTCGATAAAATGGTCTTTCAATGCAAATATACTTTTTTGAAAGCAATAATCATAAATTTTCTATTTATTTTTGAAGGTTATTCTTTTGGAAAATGTCAATAGAACAAATTTAAAATCCTTTGGGATTCTGTATGAATATATAAACCACTTTTTCACTCAAGCATCATGGATGAAATACCCTATAATCTGATAGCTTCAAATATTACCAAGAATAAGCAGGATCTTTTGCAGATACAAACTGAGGATAAATTCGGAGCTGAGTACCGTCAGTGTGAAAAAATCTGGCAGGAAAGCGCATTGTTAGTTCCCGATTTAAATATTGATGTTCAGAATGGCTTAAAGACTGTTCACAATCAAATTGCCATATTAAAAATCAGGCGTATGAGAGTAGTAAGAAATTCTCTTCTTCTTGCTGCTTCCATTGCACTCATTCTGCTTGTATCTATATTGTTTTTTGACCATAGAAATCAATCTGTCCAAGAGGAATTTGTAGTGGTGAATATAATAGAAAATCAAACTTTTGTAAATCTGGATGATGGTTCCATGGTCTATCTTCAAAAGGGGTCTAAACTTTCTGTCAGTAATCATTTTTCAAAGGAAAATAGAAAAGTTCTTTTAGAAGGAAATGCTTATTTTGTTGTATCACATGACCCGAAAAGACCATTTGAAATCAAGGCAAATAACTATTCAATCAAAGTTTTGGGTACAGAATTTTCTGTTGATCAATGGAATAAAAAAAGCATCAGCGTTTCGGTGGCAAAAGGCTTGGTTGAATTAAAATCGGATGACACGCAAAAAAAGATCTTGGTAGCAAAAAGCGAAAAGGGTTTTTCGAAAGGGAACGATCTACAAAAAGACTTATTATTAGACAAAAATTTTGACGCTTTGAAAACCCAAAGTCTTGTTTTCTACAATGATTCGTTGGAGTATGTTGTCAAAACCGTAGAATGGTATTTTGGCATAAAGGTAACTTCTCTTATTCCTAAAGATCTCACATTTACCGCCACCATGCATGATAAAACGCTTGAAGAATTTGTTAAAATTTTTGAGGAAGCTTTGGGAGTAAGCTTTAATTATACGATCAATTGAAGATTATTTTTAGAAGAATAAAAGATTTTGTAACAATTTTTATTTTTTGTAACATTGCAAAACATTTATTTTATTTGGATAATATATTTTAATTCTCTGTATCCAATTGGCAATCCAGATCAATCATATAGAATCCAATAATAAATCTGAATCATTATTAACAATTAAATTAAAAATCATGAAAAAATTTCAGTTTTTGTTTTTAGGTATCGTCTTGTTTTCATTTGTAATAGGTTGTAAAGACAAAGATGATGACAAAATTTATTTAGAGTTTCTTAAATCAGGTTACATAAAAGTAAATTTAACCGGAACTAGTAGTGATGGAATTTCTTTGAATGAAGCATTGACTTTTGATAGTTATGTCAGTATTGATGAGGCAACTTTTGATACGACAAAAACGCCTACAGAAAACTATAAAACATTCAATCTCAGTAGAGGTATTGGGGCAGGGAATCAATATGTTAATCTTGGTTTTGAAATGCACGATGGAGGACTCATTGAAAATGCGGAGGTATATCTTAATTTTACGAAAAATATGTCAGATAATCAATTGCTTTCAACAAGTTTTTATTGCAACAATGAGAATGGAAGCACTCTAAACCTGACTAACGTTAAATATGAGAACAACACAATAACGGGTAATTTTACAGGTAAATATGAAAAAATCAATCTATCAGGTGACTTTAATTTGCCTGTATATCAGGAAATTAATAAATAATTAGATATTTGCTATAGAAGGTAATGCTAAAATATAGCGAAATAGTTTTATATATAAATTAAAAAAATTTTATTATGAAAATGATTAGGTTTTCAATTCTTATATGCTTTATTGTATTGTTTTCATTATCATGCAAAAAGGAAGAGGATAAGAATTATTATGAATTCAAAGAAGCGGGAAATATTCATTTCAAGCTTACCGGTGTAAGCGTTGATGGATTGACTATGAACGAAGATGCAAATTTTAATTGCATAGATATGGATGCATCAAATTATACCGATACAATGAAGCAAGGTGATGGATCAATGTTTAGATATTTTAACATATATCTTTATTCATACTCTGCAGGTATTGGATTTAATAGCATTTATCTGAATTTTGCATTGAAAGATAATGGTGAAATTGCAGATGAATATTTATCTATCAATTATTTGAAAAAATTAGAAAATAATAAAGTGTTTGTCTATGAATATTCAACGCCGTGGAATGATGATAATTTAGATTCTCATATTTCAGAAGTGAAATATGAGAATAATACCGTTACGGGTAAATTTTCATTGGATGATGAGAAAATAAATATAAAAGGTGATTTTAATGTACCTGTGAAAAAACTTGTCAGATAATGTTTTGTTCATTATTGATTATAAGTTGTAAGAAAGCGCCAAAAATCTGGCGCTTTTTTTAATTCACATTTATATATACCTCGTCATTTACGACTTTTCCAAAGTTTTAAAACTTTGGAAAAGTTGTTAATTAATCAATTACCAGAACTTGTGATTAAATGATTTAACTTTTCATTTTTCAAAAGAATATCGCCAAAAAAGAATCATTTCTTATAAATTCAGAACTACTGAAAAAACGCAAACTATTTTGTTGCATTTTTTCAAAATTATGCTTACAAACTTACAATCAAGGAACTCAATCGAAGGTATGTCGGTGGAGCGGGCTGACGAAGATAATGGATCGCGTAATTCCTTGCTGGCCGAAATAATTGACAGATCTTTTTTAATGAAGAATGAAGAATGAACAATGAAGAATGAAGAATGAAGAATGAAGAATAAATAATGAATAATTTTGCTATTTCCTTATAATTAGGTGTTTGTAAAACCATTTGGTCTATATTATTTAATTTTTTTCATTAAAAGGACGTTTTCAACGTTTTTAATCATTAATTTTTGACGCTTCATTGTCCTATCGGACGAATGAAGGTCTATCTTTGAACAAAACCAATCATGCAATCGTGAAACCGTGAAACCGTAAAGACAAGGCATGCCATGTCTTTACAACAACACCGCAGATGAAAGACCTAATAAGTTTCTTTCAAGAAGCCCCAGGTGCGTAATGTATTCTCATAACTATCGGGATAGTTGCCTTTGATGAGGTGCGTAAGAGAATCCAAAGCTTTTTTCACTGTAGGTCGAAGTAATTTTTTATCGCCCACAAATTTAGTTGAAGTTGTGGTATTTTCGGTTGAATCTGCAATGCACTGATCAAATTCGTCTTTCAGGTTTTGCCAAACGCTGATCTGACTGTTTTGTCCCTGAAGATCGTGCTTAACAATTGCACTAACAAGCATAGTAAGCGCTTGTCGCCTTTCTTGCTGGTCTGCAGGCAAACGATAAACGCCTTTATAAAAGGCAATACCAATTGAATATATATATTTTATGTTTGCAAGTATATTTAATAATACGGTATAAATAAAATAT